>ERZ773267.22-NODE-22-length-119927-cov-8.027046_pt1 | contig 119927 bp, 97 predicted proteins | sample MGYA00511959_ERZ773267 | MGnify/ENA primary metagenome ERZ773267 (study PRJEB29015, sample SAMEA2738165) | human oral metagenome | biome: human oral; feature: human-associated habitat; material: saliva | place: China | collected 2240 ...
CCTTGACCTTGACCGTTTTGATCTTGTCCTTGACCTTGACCATTTTGATCTTGTCCTTGACCCTGACCGTTTTGATCTTGTCCTTGACCCTGACCATTTTGGTCTTGCCCTTGACCGTTTTGCTGTTGTTGTTCTTGCTGCTGACAGTAAGCACATTTTTGGTTTTGTTCTTGTTGCTTGGCAACCTTCATAAACTCTTCAAAGTAGTAATATGATTCTTGATTAGCTTTCAAATTCGGAAGACCAAATCTCTTCTTCATTTTTTCAAGAGTAATACCATAATCTGTCACATTTTTGTTAGCTGCAATTAGTGGATCTTGGTTGATTTGAGTGTCAGTTGCTAGGTTGACGATTTTGTGATATCCGTTTTCGGAATGCTGTTTGTACACGTTCGGATGTTCCCACAAGATGTGGCACATTTCGTGATATAAGATAACAGCTGTATCAACAAAAGTTGTTGAGTCAACAAATTCGCCACCATCACCGAGCCCAGGCAAACTTTCGGTTTTTCGACCAAGTTTATAAATCAACCAAAGTGGGTTGATAAACAAGTTAGGAGTAACCGAAAGACCTTTTGCTGTAACGTTAACACCCATAGGGGCTTTCATCTCAAATGTGATGTAAGTCTTCATAGACATACTGAATGTTCCGTGAAAAGCCATACGGTTTGTTAGTGATGTACGAACACCCAACATTGCGTCTTTCATCACTTTCTTGATTGCGTCGAGATCTTCTTTTGTAGCTACATTGCGAGCCCACTCGTTAAGATCATCGTAGCCTTCTGAACGATTATCAATTTCCAACTTGACGTCGGAAACTTCAAAAAACATTGCCATTTAAGTACCTTCTTTCTACTGGATTTTTTCCAGTTTAAATATATTTCTAAAATTATAAAAGAGATTGAAAAATCAATCTCTTTTTTTTATTAAATCATTAAGGTATCTTTGTTTGATTAGGATATGCTTCGGCAACTAGTTCTTGGTATAGGCTATATTGAACCATTAAGAAGTATGGTTGGATAAAGAATAGTGCTAAACCTAAAGTGACTAACAATAAAAATACCCAGCCGATCAAACTCAACCCTAAAATGATAATTTCGGCAGATTTTCCTCTTGTTAAGTTCCAAGATTCTTTAAGTGCTGATACTGCTTTGTAAAATAGATTTTTATTTTTATATTGAGAGTATACTCCGGTAAGATCAGTGACCATATCGACAACGATGTATTCAGCCATAGACAAACGGATGAGTAACCAGATGAATAAAAATAGAAGAACAAAAATTAGGAAGATTGCTATTGGATAGAAGAACGATACAGCAACAAAGACACCGATAAAAGCTGCTAACAAGAATACAGACGCTTGCATAGCAATTGTTGTGAAAAGAATAGGGAAGAAAGTTTCTCCTAAATTTTTAAAAGAAGATAAAATTGTCAATTTATCATCTTCAGAATCCGGGTTGATTTTCCCCCAATTATGTTTGTTCGCCAAAGGTATCGCAACTTGTGCAAGGTTAACAGCAAAAATAGCTCCGATTGCAGATAAAAAATTACCATAATTAGTTGAATATGATGTACTAGTTGTAACGGTTGATCCATCTATACTTCCTGTTCCGACGTAACGCACGGAAAGGTTTGAAATGATTGCGATAATAATAATAGGCAACACAGCCACTAATAATGAGCCCCAATTTTCTTTTGTAAATCGAAAGGCACGATCTTTAATTTTTCTGTTCATCTTTTGAACTTGAACCTCCAAGGTCTTTATAGTTTTGATTGGGATGAAAAAATTCATCCTCAGCCTTATATCTATTATATTACCTTTCTCTAAAATTATTGGAGAATTTTAACATTTCTGCAACAATTCCAGTTGAAAAAATCTTTTGTTTTTGATATAATTAGTTTGAAATAAAGATTTAAGGACGGCGTTATGAAAAACTCTAATATTAAAAAATTAAAGAAACATCTAATCGAATTGTTATCAAATGAAGAATATGAAGGGAAGAAATTTTTTGCATACGACAATTATTATGACGAAAAGGAGGCAAAGGAAGCCTCTAAATTTGCTATTTTCAAATATTCAAAATATGTAAAAAATCTTCCACTTACTGGTAATTCGCTTAGTTCAAAAGAAATTATTGATTTAGTTTGCAACTATATTAAAGACTGGTCTGACTGGGAGTTTACTGAAGTTGGAACTTTGAAAAATATGATTATTATCAATTTAAAGAATAGTCACAAAATTGAAATCATTCCCTCTTCTGATAATGTTGTTTTAAAACAAAAATTTTAATTTATTTTTAAGAAAGACTGCATAAATTGCGGTCTTATTTTTTTTTCTAAATTAAACCTTAAAATGATACTATAATTGAAAAAACCGGAAAAACCGGAAATAAAATTTAAAAGGTGAAGAAATTGAAAAAATATTTGAAAAAAATTCTAGCCGGCGGTGTAGCACTCATTGCGAGCTTTGCTCTGTTAGGTGCAGGGACTGTTAGCGCAGAAACATCAAATACCATCCAATCTCCAAATATTTCAACGAATCAAGGATTGGGTGGTGCTGCTGCAAATAAAGCCAATGATAGTTCTCAGGTTGCTAACCAAGTGGGAGACCATATTGGTGGAAAAGCTGATCAGACTGCTGGTAATATCGTAAAAGCAAATCGTGAGTTTGCAAACAATAACGCAGGTTCTGCAATAGAGTCTGTTGAAAATATTGCAGGAAATGTTAGAAATTCTGCAAACAGTGCAGCTGGTGATGGCGTGTCTTATACAAACATCCCAAGCGTAGATGGCTTTAAAAATAGAGTTAATAACGTTATTGACGAAGGTGGAACAACTGTACTTGGTTGGTTGATTCGAATTGTATATTACGCAACATTCTGGGGAATGATGTTTGGATTTATTGCTTCTGTTATCAGCTTGTTCGTTAAGAAGATGTCTACTTGGAAATATCTCTCAGGAGCTATTCTTTCATTGGTTATCTTTTACGGATGTATGTCATTCTTAGGAGTTAGTATTTCTGCTACAAACAATCCAATTGTTGATTTAGTAAGTTACCTATTCCACGGATAATAAATAAAAAAGACTGAATTAATCAGTCTTTTTTTATTTTTAATTTAGTGCGATAAATAAACCACCTTAAGATCCTTTCTGAAGGATAAATTCTCCAATCTTTCAATAACCTTATCTGTAACAATTCCGGAACCTTTTACTATAACAAGTAAAGGCTTTGAGGTGTTGCTGAAGTTGATAAAGTCAAAGAAATCTTTGTCGCTTAAAATTTTTAAACCGAAGGTGTTCCCCTCAAACAACCGACTAATTTCATCTACTACGTCAGAGTATTGCGGGACATCTTCAATAAGCACAGATCCTTCCTGGTTTGTGTTTATTTGATTTCTATATTTGTAATCAATTCTTAAAATCAAACTGATTAACCTCCAAAATTTTCTTCTAATCGGTTGTTTTCTCTGATTGCCAAACTTTCATAAGTAGCTCTGACAACCCAGTTGATGATTCCGAATGTTAACGATAATGCAATCGACCATCCGATGACAACAGCTCCCAAACAAACCATAAAGATTACTGCCATCACTAATAAATCTAATAACATTTTTTTATACCTTTTTCTTTTTCTTAAAATAATCTCTTTCTTAATAACTATTTTATATTAAAATATATTATCTTTATATAAGCATTAATAATATATTATTTTTTCGAATTATAGCAGAAAGTTTGTTTTTTGTCAAGTAAAAACTTTTATAATTTTTAAAAAAATACCTAAAAGGTTAGAAAGAAGGTTTTGTGATGAAAATTACAAATTTAAAAGAAGTTAAAGATATCTTATTGAAGTTTGCGAGAGATTCTGCTCATATTTTTATTGTCGATTTGACAGATAAACGAGAAATGTTGAATGATTTAAAGCAGTATGGAGATCCTACTGGAATTATTTCAGAAGCGATTGAATTTGAATTGCTAGGTAAAAAGCGGATTCCTAATTTAAAGAATGAGGAGCTTTTATCTCAAGAGTTGAAGATGATTTTTAATTCGGATTCAGATTTGTTAGCAGAGGAATTTCTTTGTTCTACATTTTCCTTTGAATCAATCAATAAAATGAACAAAAGAATCGTTGAGCTCCAACTAGAGTATTCTACTGGAAATAAATATAGCAAAAAAATTGATTTCAAAGCTGGAATTTTCGAAAATATTGTTGAATTTAATTTTCTTAACATCTACGGGGATTTGGTTTGGGGATTCTTGAATGACGAAAACGAAGATGAAGAATATACAGACAAGCTGATTTCAGAAACGAAAAAAGAATTGGTTAATTTATTGATGAATCAATTTGATGAGCGTTTAAATAAAATTGAGAAAGAGAAACCACTTGAAGAATTGATGGCTCTTGTAACACCAGGTATGAGTGACGATGATTATATCAAAGCAGTATCTGACATTGATATTTTTCTAAAAAGTGACCTATCACCTGAATTTATTGTGAATGACAAAATTGTTCTAAATTTCTTGAAAACAGCTGTTGAAAAAGACTCGTCTAATTTAACAACTTTGAAAAATATTTCTGGCAATTTGTTGAGAGTTATTAAATTACCAAAGATGAATCGGGATATGATGGATTCGGTTATCAAGTGGTATGTTGACGATGAAATCAAACGTGGTCTTTTCTCTCCGGTAGATCCTTGCAACAATAAAGTTGTTCTATCGTTCGAGCTCGATTTACTTTCAAAATTGTTGAACGGATATCTCAACAAGGAAAAGGCAGAGAAATTAGGTTCGTTGATTGCCAAAGAGTTTAATAAAAACTCAAACCTAAGTTATCTCCAAACTTTTAAAATCGAAGAAGAAGACGCTCGTGATATCTTCTCTATCAATCGAGGAATGAGATTGACGAAATCAGACTTGTTGTCTATCTTATCTCAAAATAAAGCTGTAGCAAAAGATTTTGTTCGAAAATTTAATGAAATTTCTGACAAAAAGGCGGTTATTGGATCTGAAGTAAAAATTGTCAACATTCCAAAGGATGTAGATCTATCTTTTTATGACAATCTAATCAACTTGGTTAATAATAACGAAGATTTTATTATCAATTGCAGTCCAGATGAAAAGAAAAACATTAAGCGATCTCTAGAACGATTAATGTTGGTTTCTTACAAGGGAATCAATGCGGAAATTATCAAAAATATTTTATCTTGCGTTGAATTTGACCTGATTTTGTTTGATATTTAAAATAGATAAACTAAAGAGGCTTTAGCCTCTTTTTAATATATAAAAAGATATCTCAACTTTACTATATAATAGTAATAGATTGAATTTAAATTTTCTAATTTAAAAATAAAAAATGGAGGAATTGACTCCTTGAATCAGGAAACAAGTAAAAATAAAAAGAAAATTGCTGTTATCACCCTATTCTCTGCATTAGTTTTAGGAGGTGTATCAGCAACAGCTTATTTGATGACGAAACCGTCAACAAATAATGATAGACCTCAACATCTAACAGCAACAGACTCTTCAAAGGGATCTGAAGTTGAATTTGTTGAATCATCCGATGATGGTAGTACAACATCTAAAGATAAAGAAAAGAGTAAAGAAAAAACCTCAAGTTCATCATCTTCTGATGAGAAAAAAGAGACTGCAAGCTCATCATCTTCGCAAGCCAACAACTCTAATAGACGTGAAGGTGCTACGCCGATTGATTCTTCTCGTGTAGCAAATACTCGTGAAGAAGGCGCTAACTCTATCGCACCAATCACTCAAGTTCGTGATATTATTAATCGAGCAGCTTCTTCAAATAGATCAATTTCAACGGGAAGCAATTCTATTACAGCTTCAGAGAAAAAATCTAAAGAACAAGAAGAAGAAGCACGTCGACTTGCTGAAATCGAGGCTAGACGTAAACCTAAGACAGATAACACGAATACAATTCCGACATCACCAGCGATTCCAACTGTTCCTACATTGCCAATTGCACCAGTGATTCCAATTGTGCCAAGTGTTCCACCAGTAATTCCTATTCCTACGCCAGCACCAGTTGTTCCAGAACCAGTTGAAGAGGAAAAACCTGCTGAAACTAAGCCAGCAGAACCAGAAACTCCGACTAAACCTGTTGAAGAACGTCCTTCTGAAATTAAACCTTCAGATATTGAAAATCCAACTAAACCTGTTGAAACTAAACCGGTCGAAGAAAAGCCTACTGAAACTAAGCCTACTGAAACTAAGCCTACTGAAACTAAACCAGAGGATAAGAAGCCAGAAGAAAAACCAGTAGATAAACCTGCTGAAACTAAACCAGAAGATAAGAAACCAATTGAAACAAAACCAGTAGAGGAAAAACCTACTGATACAGCTAAAGAAGAGCAGAATGTTACTGCAACCATCCGCACCCAAGAGGATCTAAATTCATACTTGAAGAAAACTGGTCGTGATCTTACAGGGGATACGGTTAACTTCTTGTTGAGCGAGGATGTTAAGTTCCCTAAAGAAACATACAAGATTTTAGGGAAAACAACCTTTAACTTCCCAGCAAATCCAGAAGGACACACACTTGATTTTAACGGATCTTCATTCTTGGTAGGTACTAAGAGTATCTTTAGATTCGACGCAACAGGTAAACACGGTAAAGATGATTCTGATTACTTAACAATCAAAAACTTTGTTGTTTACGGAAGTATCGAAGAAGAAACGGATAAAGATGGAAATATCATTATAAAATCTCTTAATAAAGATATTTTTGAAGGTGACGGTCGATTCTCTGCCCGTATTGCAAAAGCTTCAAATATGAAATTTGAAAATGCAACTTTCAACAATGCGCACGGTGCAGGATCTCACCTATTTGACGTTGCGGGATCTGACCACATTGTGTTTGAAAAAATTACAGCAGCTGGCTTTGGAGGAAAAGACCTATCTGAAGAAGAAGTTGAAAGACGATTCAACAAAGATCCACACTCTGTATATTCAGAAGCTATTCAGATTGACTCATTCCTTCCAACTTCATACGGACATATCTCTAATCTTAAAAACTCCATTCTTTCAAATCTAGAGGTTGACAACAAACCTTCTAGCGATATCACAATCACTGGCTCAACTTTCACAAGTTACGTTGGATTCACAGGACAAGATATTGCTGACGGTAATACCGCAAAACCTATCGTTCGTAACTTTGGTGCAACGGTCGGATCTCATACAGAGGGTTCTGATAAGTACAAGAATATCACAATTACGAACAACAAATTCGAAAACACAATCGGATTTGGTAGTCAAAATGGAGATAAGGATTGGGCGTCTAGGTTAGCGTACCCAATTCACCTAAAAGGTATACCTGAAGACTTATCTACTATCAAAGTTGAAGATAATACCTTTAATGATAAAGTATTTGCTAGAACAAGTATCGGTAAATTTGTACACGGTATTTATTCAGTTAGTAAGGAGTTGATCTCTCCTGCTAAACCAGAAGATAAGAAACCTACTGAAACTAAACCAGCGGAAGAAAAACCTGCTGAAACTAAACCAGTAGAAAGTAAACCGGCAAATCCTGAATTACCAACTAAAGAACCTGAAGCTCCCCGAGAGAAGAAAGGTGATGATAAGGGGAAGGATACAGGTAAAACAGACAAAGACAATTCTGAATCCGGAAAAGCCGATAAAAGATAAAAAAAGGGAGCAACAAGCTCCTTTTTTTATTTGATTTTTGGATGAAGAAATGATAAAATAAAACTAAAAATACAAAATAGAAAGAAGTAATAAAATGTTAAAGACAAGCAACTCTAAAAACAAAAACTTGGGTGACTTTAGAACAAAACAGACTGAGATGATTGAAAAACTAATCGAAGACTCTGATTATACCCCTATCTACCAGCGTTACGTTTGCGGTATGTTCACAAGAAGCACCGACGTTAGATACAAAGATAATATGATTATCGCTGCTGAAGGCGGACAGATTTTTATGTGTTCAATTAGTGAACTGAATACCAGAAACAGTCCTGTTGTAATTCTTAGAAAGACAAAACATCTCTCTGATTTTTTAGTTAACAAATATGCTGATTCTACGGCAAAAAAATTTCCTTGTTTTGATGAGTTTTGCGAAGATACTAAGAACTGGCTTCTTGAGAATTGGAAAATCCAATCTTATTCAAACTCAATGGAAGAGAGTCCGATTAATGCTTTCAAGTCCGGAAACTTAAATATCACTCCACTTACTGGTCGTATGATTTTTGAATATTTAGTGTCGGAGGAAAATTTTGATCCTCAAATGTATAATTTGGGCTTGGCGAAACCTGGATGGTTTGTTAGAAAGTACTTCTTTTTATCCGAAGAGGAACGTTTAGATTTGAAAGAATATTCGCTGGAACAGTTACAGAATGGACGTTTCTCGTATGTTTTATACATTATTGTATTTTTGGATCCTAAATTTTGGGCGGACGATTTCAAACAGGTTCTATCAAAATCCCCAATAGCTCATAATATTCTAAGTGATATGATTCGTGTTGCCAGAACTATCAGGAATGATAGTTTGATTTTCTCAGGAAAATTATCCGATGAAATCGAACGTAACATCTTAAAGATTGACGAGTGAGGTGAGGTGATGTTGATGATCGTTGAGGTGCAACACGTATCCAATTGGGTATGTTCCGTTTATAAAAAAACAACTGGAAGGTTCTTTGTTAGTCAAGCTAAAATTAACCTATTAACCTACATTGTCTTTCAAGAATATTTGAAAATGAAGGAGTTATCACTTTGCGATTGCGAGTGGTATTTATCAAAGGAGGGCCTCCCCGTCAACAAAAAAATCGTTGATATAAATAGTAAATTTCCGAAACCTTATTTTAAAATAAAGGATAATGTAAAACGACCATCGTGGCTTGGTTTTATATCTAAAAAATATGATTTAGATTTTAAATTTACTAAAGACGAGATTTATTTCGAAAATCTTATTTATAAATATAGAAACTACTCAGTTGAATCGCTAACTAATCGAATCCTAATGAACACAGCCCTACAATTTTCTGAATTAAATCCAGGAGATAAGATTGACTCTGACTTGATTTATAACAGCAAATCATTCTTAAATAATAGTTGGTGAAACAAGGTTGATTCTGACGAACAATCTTGTTTTTGTATATTAAAATATATAATATAAATCTCTATAATTAAACAGAGTAAAGTTAGAATAAATCAAGGAGAATAAATACTTTGCAAAGTAAAAATAAAATTCTAAAACGTTTAGTTGGTTCATCTGCTATTCTAGTTACAGCTTTAGGTACTGTATCAACAATGCAACCAGCATTTGCGAATCAAAATGTTGAAGTTCAAAAACAAGCAGGTGAAAACTTATCATTTGATGGAAGAACAGATACTGACAAAATTGTAAACCCTACAGCCGGAAGTAACACTCCTGACGCAGACGGCTACTATAATAGCCAAATCAAGGATATAACAGTCCTTTCTAAAAATGAAAACGACAATAGTGTTCGTTATCGTATCACCTTTAAAGATGGATTTTCTATTCCGAAGGGTGGTCAAATCAGATTTTTGATGAGTTCAGCAAATCAATATGCTCCTGCAAAAGATCTTTATATGGGTAAAACGAATGTTGCTACAATCTCAACTGCAAAGACAACAGATACCTCAAAAGAATTTATTGATAATTTAAAATCAGAAAATACTCTTGCTGGATATCGTTCTAAGTTAGATAAAGCTACTAGCGTTGATGTATTCGGTACTACAGAGTGGAAAATGACTTTTAACGAAGAGTTTGAGAAATTGAATAAAGATCGTTATGTCGAATTTGTTGCAAGCAACTATATTGGACCAATCGAAAACAAGAAACTTCCAATTCTTTATATTGACGGTCAAGAAAAAGCTAAGTTGTTTGCGGATGATACAATTTACAAAAAATATGAAAATAAGTTAATCATTCCATCTGTAACAGATAAGGCTTTAGCTGCTCCATACCTAAAATTGAAATATCCAATTTCAGATACAAGAGTAAAACTTATTGATCAACCTAACTACACAAGTGGATCTATTTTTGGATTAACAACAAACCCTGGATCTACAAAAAAACTACCGCTTTACCTATCTGACGCACATTTCTACACATCTTACATCATTAAATCCGTTGGGGGAGAAGACGAAGAACACCGTGTAATTGAAAGAAATAAAGTTAACGGTCAAGAATTTTTCCTTAAAAAAGGCGATAAGATCAAAATGAACGTCCCAGAGGGATCTAAGCGTTTACTTGATATTAAATCTACAAACAAAGTTGGAGATATTATCGAGGGTGCTAACGTAGAAATTTTCTCTAGACCTGATAAAGACGGTGATCGCTTTACAGACTCAAATCTATACGAAAAAGATCGTCCTCTAACTAAAAAAGATGTTCCTGTAACTCTTAAGCTTTCAAAAATTAGTGAGAGTGGTGTTGAATACGAAGTTATGACAGATGTTCCGCTAGAAAACAACGCATTTGCTAAGTTTAGTTTTGGGGCTGCTTCAAAAGGTCTTTCTGTTGAGTTGAGAGAAAACTGGTTAGATGAATACGGTGCTGATAGACTCAAGGACTTTTTGTCAAGTAACAAGCTTTCTGATGAGTTGACTAAGAAAGATGGTTTTGGATTTGAAGTTAAATTGTCTAGAGAAGATAAAGATTTAGCTAAATTTGATAGATCAGTTAAATTGGTTAAAAACCCTAACTTAGCATTTGGTGAATCAACAAAAGGAACTATTAAAGTTAAATTTGTTGACGAAAAAACTGGTGAGGAAATCAAAGGCAACCCTATCGAAGTTGTCGCAAAAGATAGACCTTGGTACGAAACAGTTAACATTAAACCTAAGAAGATTGCTGATTACACGTATGTAAGTGCTGATGGCCCACTATCTACAATCGTAGGTTCTGGAGAACAAACAGTTACACTTAAATACAAGAAGAATGTTCCTGATAAACCGGTAACAGATGATACAGATCCAAAAGATAAGGATCCTAAGACAACAGAAGCGCCTAAGACAACGGAAGCGCCTAAGACAACGGAAGCGCCTAAGACAACGGAAGAACCTAAGACAACAGAGGCTCCTAAGACGACAGAAGCGCCTAAGACAACGGAAGCGCCTAAGACGACAGAAGAACCTAAGACAACGGAAGCGCCTAAGACGACAGAAGAACCTAAGACAACAGAAGCTCCTAAGACAACAGAAGCTCCTAAGACAACAGAAGTTCCTAAGACAACAGAAGTTCCTAAAGAAGTCACCACAACATTCAAGGATGATAAGGGTAATATCATTAAGAAAGAAAAGGGTACAAAGGACAAGGAAGATATCCCTGGATACAAATATATCAGAACTGAAAAGGATAAAGATGGCAACACAACTCACATCTATCACAAGATCGTAACACGTCATATTGAAAACAAAGAGGGTAAAGTAATTCTCCTTAAAGAAGAGGATGGAAACAAACCTAAAGGAACTTTCCCGGGTTATGATTTTGTAGAGACAAAAGTGAATCCTGAAAACGGAGATGTAACACATATCTATAAAGCTACTCCGGAAAAACCTGCTGAAACACCTAAAGAAGATATCACTACATTCTTCAAGGATGATAAGGGCAATGTCATTAAGACAGAAAAAGGTAATAAAGACAAGGAAGATATTCCTGGCTACAAATACCTAAGAACTGAAAAGGATAAAGATGGCAATACTGTCCACCTATACCACAAAATTGTTACACGTCACGTTGAAAACAAAGATGGAAAAGTTATTGTTCTTAAAGAAGAAGAGGGCAATAAACCAAAAACCAACATCAGCGGATATGATTTTGTTGAAACAAAAGTTGATCCTGAAAATGGAGATGTAACACATTTCTACAAAGCTAACAACAAATCACCTGAGAAAAAAGACGCTGTTAAGACAGGGGCTAACGCTTCCTCAATCATTACTCCACTTATCGCACTAGTTGCTGGTGGTGGTGCAATCGGTGCAGCTACATACATCTCAAAACGCAAACGTAACGACAAGTAATATTTGTTAAATAACAAAAAGGGTTTCTGATAAATCAGAAACCTTTTTATTTTATCATTTATCACGTAAATTATCATTCTTCTTGATAAAATACAGATAAAATGATAATTCCACTGTAATTACTTTAGACTTGACTAAATTCTGAATTTATGATAGAATGAAATATAAATAAAAAATAATAAAAAGAGAAGAGGTTAAAAATTTGGCAAATAAAATCTCCAGAAATTTCAGTATCGTACCATCCGGACACCACAAGGGTGCTGGTCAAGCAAAAGATAAGAATGTACCAGATGATAGCGGTATCATTACATTCACATCATCACTAGGGTTCTTATATCGAAACAAAGAGGCTCGTGCAAAAACCAATAAATCAGGATCTTACCTTTTGGGAGTGCTTAATTGTGAACAAGGTTTAGATTCTGTTAAAAAACGACTAAATTTTTATGGTTGGTTCGGAAAAGCAGCCCAAAATAATCCTGACAAGAAATTCACAGATTTTGATGTAACTTCTATCTTCCTATTTGGAGGAAAAGTAACTAAATATGAAAGTGGTAAATTAGATAAATATATCACAATGTTAGAGCGTCATCTTGGCGATGAAAATGCAACTGTGAAAAATCATCGACAAAGCCCTAAATACAAAGAAGCTCTAAAAGAAGCTGAAAATTCACAAATTATTGTGACAGCGAAATTTGACAATCAGTACTTTAGTGTTGACGATAATGATGAAACTCGTGCTAGTATCTCACTCGGTTACGTAACTTTTAATACAGGTAAAAAGCCTATTGTTACTAATTTGGAGCCATCAGACTCGGATAAACTGGTAGACTTGGTTATTCGTGATGTAGAAAAGAAAGGTGATCCAGCTGAAAAAGCTTCAGTAGCATTTTCTGTGACCCGCTCCTACCTTAAAAACTTCGGTGGAAGTGATAAGGACAATCTTCGTATGTTTACCTCATCAAAAGATAACGCACAGTTTTGGAGTGCTACGATGGGAAGTTATGAGGTTTCAGAACTCCCGACAGACTTCTTCCTAAACTTCTCACAAGAAATGATTGATAAAATCTTGGAACAAGATCGTGTGCGATTCTCAATGACGTTCAAGAGTGGTCAGGATATTGATAAAATTCTAAACGTTGATAAAGTTGGAGACGCCATTCTTGTTGTTAATGGACAAATTAATTGTGAATTTGATGAAGATTCAAAACGTATTCAGTTTTATGAGTCAGAGCCTAATGAGGATGGCGAAATCTTCAAAACTGTAACATTCCAGATCAACCAAGGCACTTTGTACACACAAAAATTGTTGTAAAATAAGGTAAGGATACTTCCTTACCTTATTTTTAGAAAGGAGTTACAAAACATTTGTCAAAAATATTGACAAATGTATTAATATATGTCATCATATACTTATGATTAAATTGAATGATTATTCACGTTTTCTCTTGTTGAATTTATGGTTTAAGGAAGTATAAAATGGGGTTGCTGAAAAATGAAAGCTTATAAAACAGAAATAGATCCAACAAAATTTCAAATTGAGCTGATACACAAAACCTTTGGATGTACTCGTTACGTTTACAATCAGTTTGTATTTGAAAACTTGGAAAATCTACGATTAGGTAATAAATTCATATCTGCTTTTGATTATTCAAAGAGAACCAATAATGATCCCGAAACTCCTAGTTGGTTGAAGGAGGTTCCGAGTAAAGCAATAAAGCAATCTTTAATTTATGCTGATCGTGCTTTTAGAGATTATTTTTCTAAACGTAAAGGAAAACCCAAATTTAAAAAGAAAGGCTCGAATGAAAGTTTTTACCTTATAGGAACTATAAAAGTTGAACGTCATCGTATATTTGTACCAGTTTTAAAATGGATTAAGTTGAAAGAATTTGGGTATATTCCTAAGAATATTAGTTCTGTGACCATATCTATGAAAAATGGAAGATATTATATTTCTTGCTTATGTAAAGATGAAGTAGATGAACGTATACCTTTATCTAACTACATTATGGGGATCGATTTTGGCCTAAAAGACCAGTTTATCACAGAAGATAGAATTATACCATCAATTAATAGAACCCCACGCATTAAAAAACTGGAGAAACGTTTACGCAGAGAGCAAAGAAAACTTTCTCGCAAATATGAAGCAAATATTGTCGATAAGGTTTTTTATAAAACGGGCACTAAAAAGGGGCAACTTAAGTCTTACAAGCGGTTGAAACCTTTGCCTGATTGTAAGAATATTCAAAAGCAGAAATTGAAAGTTGCTCATATTTATGAGCGTTTAACTCGTATTCGGACGGAATATAATCGGAAGGCGCTACATTCTTTAGTGTTAGAGCGAAAACCAAGCTCTATTGTTATAGAAAACTTAGCAGTGCGAAACTTGATGAAAAACCGTCGTTTGAGTAAAACCATCTCGAAAGCTCAGTGGTATCAGAGTCGATTGTATTTAGAAAATCTATGTAAAAAGTTAGGCATAGAACTAAGATTAGTAGACAGATTTTACCCGTCTAGTAAACTATGTTCTGATTGTGGTTTTAAGTATAAAGATTTAAAACTGAGTGAAAGATTTTGGACTTGTTCTAATTGTGGTAGTGAACACGATAGAGATAGAAATGCCGCTATCAATTTAGGACAATGCAAACAATATACTGTGTTGACAGCAGTTTAAATATCGTCTCTACCGTGGGTTACACGGGAAGTTAAGCTTGTGGACTGTTATATCAAATGAGAGTAGACTTTATATTTCAAAGTATAAAGACAAAATCAGACAGGTTGAAGCAAGAAGAATTTTTAAAAATAATTTAGAAAGGATCGTAAAATATACATTTTGGTATATTTTATGTAACAGTTTTATATTCTCTAATGAAAAAATTTTTAAAACGACTATTATTCGTTGTGGTTATTCTTGGAGTTTTTTCCGGTCTGGGATGGTACTCTTATAAAAGTGGTTGGCTAGAGAAAAAATTATCCACTACTTCGGTTCCTTTTGAATTTTTCAGGACTTATAATAACAAATCAATCAATGAAATGACGGTTAAAAACGAAGGGAATCGTTCAGCAGAGACTCTTAAAAAGGAACTCTATGGATTAACATCAATATTCAATTCTGATACTGTAACAAAACCAGACATCAGCTCTACACATTTGACAGATTCAGGAAAGGATGAGTTAAACAAAATTCTAGAGCCTATTTATGGTGTAGAGAATCAATTCGTAGGTGAATCTCACGTAACAGGATTTGTTCAAGACAAGGACGGTTGGAATCCAATCGTCACCTTTAGTGTTTTTAATGATACATCATCAATTCAGAATATTAGTTATAAACTTGTTAAAGCAGATGGTGTTTGGAGCTTATCGGATAAGATTTCTGAAACAACAGATGAGTTTGCATATTCGGAATTACCAGATGATTTTAGCGTGACTTATTTGGATCAGATCATCGCTCAAGATGATAAGTTTTATAAAAATAAACAGTGGCAAAATCTCACATCAACAGTTCCAGAAGAGGTTACTGAATTACTTTCAAAAAACTATCCAAATACAACTTCAAGAATTGTATATTTCGATTCAACAGCAATGGTTAAAATTTACCACGCTGTAAGCACTCCTGAGAAGATTAAGTTTATTGTTAGAACTCAATCACTAGACAGTGCAAACTCTTCAGTTTATTCTTTGAATATTGAATAATTATTAAAATTAAAATCTAATTGTTGACAAAAATATTTTTTTCAACTATAATAATAGTAGCGATAAAACGCCCTTCGCTACAAAAAATTCAAAAAGGGTTTTTGTCTTTCTAGCAACATACTGCGATGACTTCAACCATCGTCGCACGTCTCTTGCATTCACACTGAGGGGATTGTGCAAACGATCCCTTCTTTTAATTAAGAATCGAGGTATTTTTTTATGAAACAAGTCCTAAAACGATTACAGGATGGAATTGACAATGGGTCAATCAGTATTGATGAGGCTCGCTCACAATTGGGGCCAACAAGTGTTTATTTTGACACTTGCGATTTGAAACTTTACACAAAACTAAAAAAATCAATTGATAAAAATGTTGGTTATAACCACTTATTCTTGTTTGATCAAGATGTTAAAGAAAAGATTCCGGTTGATGTTTATAAGGATTACATCAAAAAGGCTTGCGACCATATCGAAGCGCTTTTGCACGATAACCCTAAAATGGGTCAGCGAATCGAGCTTGTGAAGAAAAATTGGCTTAGTTTAACAATCATCACATCTTCAATTGACGAAGAGTTCGAACTTTTTAAATCCATTCGGGCCTCCTATTCGGATATCGAATTTAACGCAACCTTTGGTCAACGATACGAAGAAGATTTTAAAAACTACATTTACAAAGAACTTCGCTCAGAAGCCAATTCCAAAAAGGATTCTTCAGATCTTGGAAGTGCAACTAACTTCCTTTATAAAACAAACATCGTAAAATTCTTTGGCGGTGAAATTGCAGCAGAATTACTTTGCTCGCTAACCGGAAAATCACGTGAACGTTACGTTCTACAAGGTAAGATTACATCGGATTTTCTCAGAAGCCCTCACACAGTAGCAAATTTCTTCTCTTTGGAACAAATCGAAAAAATCGAATCTAACTTAGAGGAATATAGTATCTGGAATAATCAAATTCTAGATTTATTGAATATTGCTAAGAAAAAGCTTAAGTAATTAATCAGAGACTGTTTTTATTGAAGACAGTCTCTCTTTTCTTTTATAATTTAAGAAATTTGTAAAATATCTGAATTAATTTCAGAAAGGAAAGAAGGAAATTTTAATGGTAAAGCAAACTAATGTTAGTTTTGAATCAAAATATTTGCGTATGTTGAATAATATTGCGAAAAGGATGGTTGAGAATAGCTTCGAAATTAAAGTTGACGAATCTTATTTGATAGATAATTTATCAAAAACCTCAATGAATAAAAATAGATTATCATTATCGATCAATGGCAATGGATGTCAGCTAATTATTTTCGGGGATGAGGGGGCAGATTTTAATAACATAAACTATTGTAATTTTGAAAATATTTTTACAGGGATTGTTATTAAAGATTTGAATATCGAGAAATATCTCAGAGAAGAGACTAGATATGGTAAGTTCTATGGTCATAATCTATCAAAGGTAATTGGCAAAACTTTGCTAGATGAATTATCTGATTTAAACTCAAATAATGACTTCACAAACCATCAAACTTTGAATTTAATTGATAATCTAACGCCAGGACTTGCTTTGTTAATTTATGTTAAATTAATGGAGATTGGTTCTCGTTACAACAATTACGATTCTCACGAGATCAAATACTACATTGATGACAAAGATGTTAACGAAGGTATTTATAGAGATCTTGACCTTTGTAAGTTCTTACTAGAAGATGTGAAAAATTATTTTTCAGAAGACGTTTTGGTTGATCGAGTTGCGAATGCTATTTCTGAGTATATTTCTGATGATGAAGATACGTATGAAAACGTAAACTATTTCTGTATTTCAAATTCGAGATGTAAAACTTTTTTTGATACAATTGTAAAATGTTTCGGCAAAGATGTATTTGTGAGTGCTATCCAAAAATTATTGAGTAGCGAACATCATAATTTAAATGATTGTGACTGCGATCATCTGCGTAATAGTGAATTAAAATCTCATTTTGTTTTCGCAAAATCTATTCTTAAATTTTTAAAGGAAGGAGATTTCAGTGAATCACAAAAGAAAATTCTTTTTGATGAATTGATGTTTGTTTTTTTTGAGAAAGATGAACATTCAGAATACACACTTCATCAAAAATGGCAACAGATGTTTGATGTAGCTCAAAAAAAATCTGCTTTTGATTTTCGTTTAAATGATTTTAAAGAACGATTCCAAGAAGCGTTTGGTATGTTAATTGATTACCTAAAAGAAAACAGCAATACTGATAGAACTTTATTTATCAACGCTCCAACTCATAGCGGGTGTGATTTGAATATTTTCAAGCAAGAAAAAATTGATGATGAAGAGTTTGATATTTTTAATCCTTATCTGAAAAACTTTTTAAATTTCTTTGATTTTGCTACAAAAATTATCACTGACCACAAGTCGGAACATCTTTTCAAAATAGTAACACTATCATACAATGATGAGTTTATAACACTAGACGAAAATGAAGATTTAAGTTCCTTGAGAAAAACAAAAGACTATCGTGAACTTCTAAATCTATCTTTGGATGTTTTTAGTGAAACTTCAGATAAATTCGATGAAGGATCGAAGCAAGTTTTAAATAAACTTATCAACAGCACAATATTCAGATTATCTCAAATTGATTCAAAATAAAAAAAGACCCAACCCGGGTCTTTTATTTTTGTGTTTTTTTGTAATAAAGTTTCACTCCAATTACAAATAGTGTCAATATAACGGCGAACGCCCCTACAAAAACTGAAAACACTATGTTAAAAAATAAATTTTTCATTTTTTCCTTCTTTCAAAAAAGATATTTTTTCTAATTATAATATTCAGTTAGCTTTAAAATATTTTGTGGATTGTCGCTCAAATCAACACGGCTACGTAATTTTGGATAGCTATTAATCGTACCACCTGAAATTTGAACTGGATGTGCAACTGCGATAATGTCACCAGAGTATCGAATATCCTCCTGTTCGACTGGATCCACTTGGTTGATGTTCACAATGTTTAATTTATAAACCTGACCACTTTTTTGTGCGAAATCTGCAAGAATACCAAGAGATTCTGATAACTTATCCTCTTCAGATCCTGGGTTGTAATAGATCGTGATATCCAAAAACAAACCGGATAGATTTTCAGACAAATTCTTACTCTGATTTTTGTAAATTAAGTGCGCTTTTCCAGATTTTGAGGATAATAATGAGATTCTAGAAGCAGGATCCCCGACCTTAAATTGATTAAGAACATTTTTTGTTTCTTTATCAAATTCAGACTGATTATTCTCTAAAACTTTGACAAAAGAGTTTTCGTTTTGCGTTAGATCTGATAGCGACTCATCAAACAATAAGGTGGTGTTACCCTCTGAATTGTAATAGAATACGTTGTTTAATGAGCTTAGTTTTAAAGGAATCAAAGTAGAGTATTTATCCTTATATTTTTTTAGAAAATTAATCAGCTGAACTTCTTGACTTACACTTGAATCAGATTTGTTCTGTTTGGATACAAACTCTGATCTATTTGCCTCACTTGTGCTTATTTCTCTATTGTTTGGGGTACGATCGCCAAAAATGTAAAAAAGCATAAAGAAGAGCGCTAAAATTGGGGCTAAAACTCCAATAACTGATCCTATTCCATTATTTTTATTCATAATAAATCCTTCCTTCTAACAGTTATAACTGTTTTTATTATTTCCTAAATTATAAAGAAATAAAAAAACGCCCGTTTGATAACGAGCAATTCAATTAATTTTTATTCAAAGTTAATGGGATTTTTAATTATTAAAATAATAGGTTATATTATTGATATCTTCTGCATTATCAGTGATTTTCACTTTACTTCTTTTCCTGTACTCATTGTATATTCCGTAAGGCTTTGTAACCCTAACCTTTTCTGCAACAGCAACAACATCTCCCGAATATTGAACATCTTCCAAAATTGCGGCGTTCTCGTCATTAATGTCTATAATATCAAAAGTTAAGATGTTTCCACGATCTTTTGCGTATTCAATCACATAGTCTAAAACTTTAGCTACAATATCCTCGTCTTTCTTCGGATCATAATATAACTTTAATATTAAATAATCATTATCAAACCAACTATCATAACCCGGATCACCGTGATATCTGTATATGAGATGAGTTTTTCCACGATCACTTGATAGCAAATCGATCTTCTTTTTATTACTTCCAGACTGAAATTCTTGAAGTACAGATATACTTTCTTGATCAAATTCAGACTGTTGTTTTAATAGATAGTTTACAACCTCACTCTCATTAAAGTCTAAATCTTCAAAGTACAATTTCTTCGGAACTACATCTTTCGTTCCATCTTTTTTGTAATAAATAATATCATTAGCAGATTCTAAACTATGGAGTGATAAGTTCGGCAATTTGTTTTTATATTTTGTAACAAAATTTCGAATATCCACTTCGTTCTGATAAGAGTTCTTTTCAAACAAAGGGGAATCATTGTAAGTTCTGTATATTTCTTTCTCTTTATCCTCGTGTTTCTTTGATTCATAATTACTTTTTGGCAATTCTCTTGTGAAAACGTATTTTATCTTATCATAAAATGAAGTATTTTCAACACCGTACTCATTAAACTTTTCTGGAATAACAAAAGTGAAGACGAATGCAACTGATAGGATAAATATTATGTGCAATAATATAAAAATAAAAAATAACTTCTTTTTTCTACTTTCCTTTTTTAGATTATTCTTTCTTGTTTTGTTATTTAACGAAAATCGATTCTTTCTTTTAAAATTATTCATAATTTTCCTCCTAAATTTTGTTAATTTTTGAAAAATTATATTAGAGAAAAAGAGCCCACTAACAAATGGACTCTTTTTCTAATGGCTAATCTTCATTTTTCGGAATCACGTTGTTTTGAATAAATTCTTCAAAATTAGATTTATTGAAATAATCAACCAAATCAATGATGTGATCTGGATTTTTCGTTAAACTAATTTGATGTCGATTTTCTTTGTTTTCAAACATACCATATTCGGCTGTAACACGTATAGGATAAGCCACGGCTGTAACATCTCCAGAGTAATTGATATCCTCCAAAACAACGGCATTTTCCTTGTTAACATCAATTAAATTCAAACGAAGAATATTTCCCTTATCCTTTGCCTGTTTTCTCAGGATATCCAAGGATGTTGCTAGGTTATTTATATCTGATTCTGAATTTGGATTGTAGTAAATTTTTAAAACCAGGTAATCCCCGTTCAACCAGCGCTCGTAGCCCGGATTCCCGTTGTAACGATAAATTAGGTGCGCCTTTCCACGCTCAGTAGACAACAAATCTACTTTTGATTTTGCGTCACCCTGCTGAAATTCTTCAAAAACAACCTTACTTTCCTGATCGAAGTCTTCCTGCTTATCTGATAAGAATTTAAGGACATCATTTTCTTTTCCTTTTATATCAGTTCCGTATAGTTCTTCCGGGACTAAATTCATATAACCATCTTTTTGATAGTAAATAATCTTATTTGTATAGTCAAAACTGTTCATTGATAATACAGTAAATTTATTTTTATTTTTTGCTACAAATTCAAGCACTTCACGTTTTTGTTGCCACAATGAAGGTTCTGATTTTATTCTTTCAACATAGTTTCTAACTCCGAAAGGATCATTGTTTCTTTTGTGATATTCTGAAGAAAAAAAGAGATAACCAAAGAAAAGAAAAAGTAATGTTAAAAATGTGAAAAATGAATATAGCCAATCGCTATTATTTTTGTTGTTTTCCATAACAACCTTCTTTCTACCAGTTTTTACTGGATTTATATTTTTATTAATTATAATTAAAATAAAAAATAAAGAAAGAAGGTGCCTTGATGGCAAAATTAAAAGAATTAGAAAAGAATATTTTCTACAAAAAAGAACTTGTTGAGACTGGATCTCAACTGGACTTGGTTAAGTGGCGGTTTGATGAACTCGGGATGAACTTATCTGATTTGACAAGAATCGTTTACGAACATCAACACACATACTATTCTTTCCTTGATAAGAAAGAATGTGAGAATGCAATCCGAAAGGTTCTTAAGAAGCGTGAAATCCAACAAATTCTCATCACTGCAATTAACTTAGACGTTCTATGTGAACAAGGATTATTGTTAGAACCACTCCAAAGTATGGTATGGAAAGATGAGGGCACGTTCGGGGTAGATGAAGTTTTGATTCACTCTGCACAATTGTTTGGATCAATCGGTATCGCAAACGCCTATAATCTTGACAAAGAAAAACCAGGAATTATTGGTGTCACTGACAAGGTTGGCAAGAACTCCAAGTACTGTAACACATTCTTAGATGACGCACTTTGTGTTGTCTGCGGTGCTGCAATGGGGAAAATTGCCCACTCTTACGGTCTCGAAGCTCAGGAGAAACTATCAGGAGCTCTTGACGATAACTTGCTAGACATTCTATAACAATTAAAGGGACTAAATAGTCCTTTTTCTGTTATAATTAAAGAAATTAAAATTATCTGAAATTATTTCAGTGGAAAGAAGGAAAAAATATGGTAATTAATACAAAATCGAATATCCAAATAGAGGCTGTCATTAATGACGATATTAATTCTGTGATTTGGGTATATCTAAAAAAATTATTAAAATCATTAAAAGAAAATGATTGGTCAACTTGGAAGGTTACTATTGGTAATAGACTAATATATCCAGATGGCTGTTTTGGTGCAAATATCCTTGGTTTTGATTTGATAAATAAAACCATAATTTTGTCAGCTGATAATTTTTCGTCAAAAGAAAAATGCGAGTTGTCAAGTGATACTTATTTATACAAAAACCTTTGGATGAAGTGTGATTTCAAATCCAAATACACCTGCAAGAAAAATATTAGTTTTAAAGCAATGGCTGATTCTATCAATGTAGAAGATTTAATTCAAAAGATTTTGGGCTTTATTTGTGAACTATACATTGATAATGATATGTTTAATTCAACATTTGAATTTTGGAAACAAATTTCTCTAGATAGAAATTTAAATTCTTACAATAATCTTTTTGATTATATAAAAGACAAAAAGTTGTCAAAAAATTCTGATTTATTTTTAAAGGATCTTTTAACTAAATATTTCGTTGAATATTCTAAGAAGAATATTAAATGTATTAAGGAATCTGCTTACGAATTTGGATACGACCTTAAAGAATTTGAGAAAATTGTGCCTGGGATCATCACCAAAGATTTCATCAACGATATAATGGATTACAACAATTATGAATATAACAAACTTTATCAAGATAGCTTGTCTAAATCCGGTAAAAATTCTCTAAGTCTATTCAAATTCTTTTTAACAAACTATTATTTATTTAAGGAGAGTGTTTTGAATCGAGAGGATTCAAATTACAGAGATAATTTGCTAGTATTATCCACTATTTTATTCTTGGTAGAAGAAAATAGGTTTTCAAATTCATTAACATTTTCGCCTAAAATCTCAGCTTTGTACCAGTCTGACACAAGTGCTTATAATATTGCAGCAAAAGACCTCCTTAATTTATTAAAGGAAGAGTTTGGCACTGTAATTGTAAGAGTTGATTGCATTCGCTATCTTATTTACAGTAAGGAGATTCGTGATATCCACTTATCTTTAGGAAAGAACGATTTTTCTATCAGAAATTTTTCATCTTTGTTGAAAAATATTCGCTCTTTAGGTAAAGATAATTTTGAGCTTGTAATGAAATACAATAATCGTATAAGTGCAACCCCAGATAACGTTTTACTGATAAGTAAACACAAAAACGTTCCAACCCTTTTGATGGAAGTTAATTATTTTAAAGAATACAAATATTCAATTAGAGAAGAATATCTGTATTACAGCAATTTAATTGATGTTGCTAAAGACACAAAAGAGTTGTTATCTGAATCATCTAGAGATAAGATTGTATTGCTAGATGATTTTCAGAAGGAGTGTGGTGAACAAATCCAGAAGATGGGGTACAATCGTTTTTTAGGATTTTTTAGAAAAATCTTATCAAAATTAAAATCAGAAAAAATAAAATCAATTTCTGATTTTCTATGATTTTTTTGTTAGATCTTTTAATAAAATTTATAAAAAGGGTATCTAAAAGACGCTCTTTTTATTTTTTATTACAATATATATAAAAATATATATTAAAAAGTTATATAATACAAAGGAGTAAAGAAAAAAAATACGGGGGAAATGTTTTTTGAGAAACAATAAAAAAATTCTAAATAGGATTGCAGGATCATCTGCTATTGTTATTACAGCTCTAGGTTCTGGAGCTGGTGCAGTAGCAACTCAGATTCCTGGAATTATGAGTACAGTTCTTGCTGAAGAAGCTAAGAACGTCAATGCAACAGCAACCCTTGATGTAGGTATTCAAGAAAATAGTAATTTTGGACGAACTGATAAATTCGAAATCAGTGCCGAAGTAAAACAACCAGTCAAGGAAGGCGATACTGTAACATTTACAGCTCAAGGTATTAGTGCTACAGCCTTAAATAATCAAGAAGTTAAAACTGCTGATGGTACTGTAATTGGTGTTATCAAGGCTAAGGTGGGAGTTGGTTCTCCGACAGGACCTGACTATTGGAAAACTGTTTATTATAAAGATAAAAACAACCTCTCAAAAGAAAACAAAGACTTGAAACCTACAGACCAAGAAGTTTCTGAGATTCAAGTTGTATTCAACAAGAAAGCAGAAGAGTTCCAAAATCTATCCTTTAAAGTTGGATCAAATAATAATCGAACAGTTATCACTGTGCCAGTAAAAGATAAGGTTGAAAAAATCAATATCAAGCTTGGTGAAAAAACCCTAGTTGAAAAGGAAAATAAAGTTTCTGCTGCTAAAATTGTTCCAAATAATTTAAATAAAAATTATTTTGGAGTTATTAGTGAAACATCGAATATCTACAACACAGAGAAAGGTTTAGGTGGTGGTGTTTCCACATTCGGCTCAGTGCCAGCAAAAAACAAAGGTTTTAAGACGGGTGATAAATTCACAATTGAATTACCTAATGATGCTGGAGTAAAAGTTGATGTTAATCGTGCCTATAAAGTTGGAGAGGTTATTACACTAAGTCACGGTAGACTTTTAAGGGAAGAAGTTACAACAGTGAACACTAACGGTGTTATACTTACACAAAAAAATGATATTAAAGTCAAAGTTGTGGAGATTAATGCTGATAAAGCTGTTTTTGAAGTTGTTGATCAGCCAAACTTTTATTACGAAGATGTTAACATTCCATTGGCTGTTGTTGCAACAGACGTAAGTAAAGTTGATCAAGCAAACAACCGTGTTAATGTTAAGTTCAAAACATCTTTCGAATCAAAATCAGATCCAACTTTAAATACTACAGAAGAATCAAAAGACGCTTACATTCCAATTCGTGGAACAAGCCTTTCTTCTACTGGTGTTAAATTAGAGTTTAAAACAACACAATGGCGTGACGTTGATACGAATAAGAACCTGAAAGCTTCTAAGGTTGACACAAAGACTTATCCAGCTGATAAGATTGAAGGTTACACTTTTGTTCGTACAGATACAGATACAAAAACTGGTAACGTTATCCACTTCTTCAAGAAGGTTGGTGATACAGGATCACGTGATGATGTAAAGGATATTAAGACAACACGTTTCCTTGAAAAAGGAACAAATAAGGTTCTTAAACCTGAACAAAAAGGTGATAAATTCTTAGAAGCCGGAACAATAGATGGTTATACTTTCGTAAATTCTGAGGTAAAAGGTGATATCACAACTCACTTCTTTAAGAAAGCTGAAGAACCTAAAAAGCCAGAAGTTCCTAAAACTACAGAACAACCTAAGACTACGGAAGTTCCAAAAACAACTGAAGAGCCTAAAACAACTGAAACTCCTGCAACAGAGGAGCCTAAGAAACCAGAAGCTCCAAAAACAACAGAGGCTCCTAAAACGGAAGAACCTAAAAAGGTAGAAAAACCTAAAACTGCCGACGTTAAAACACCAGACAAAAAAGACGCTGTGAAGACAGGAGCTAACGCTTCTGTTGCATTCGCTCCACTTATCGGGATTGCCAGCGGTGTTGGTGCTATTGGTGCCGCAGTCTACGTCGTAAAAAAACGTAAATAATAAAAACTTAAATAAAAATAAAAACTAAGATCGTTGCGAAATACATTCGTGGCGGTCTTTTTTTTTTGTATATATATAAGAATATAGTTGCAAATATCCTATAATACAAAAGAGTGAAGAATGATAAACAATAAAAATTTCGTGAGGGAATAAATTTGACAAATAAGAAAAAATTAATGAATCGTATTGCTGGTTCCTCTGCAATTTTAGTAACCGCATTAGGTTCTGGAGTTGGAACTGTATTAACTCAAGCACCGAGCTTATCTAACACTGTATTTGCAGCAGAAGGTAGAGCTGTAACAAATATAGAGGGTACTGGTAAACTCGAGATCCTTACAAAACCGAAAGTTGAGGGTACAAAAATTTACAGAACACCACAATTCGATACCAACCAAAGTTACGAGTTTACGGTGAACGACAGTAATCTTAAGGAAGGCGATTATATCCCAATTCAAGGTGAAGGTTTGAATCTCTTACCAGATGACGTTCGTGTAGGCGAAACTGTTGTTGGAAAATTGGTTTATGATAAGACAGATTTGAATCTTCCTAAATCAGGAAACTGGAATGCGAGCGAAGATAATGTGAATGACTCGACACATAAACTTTTAGGAACTCAACATTGGAAGATTGTGTTTAATAAAGAAATCGAGAAATTCCAAAATCCAAAAATAAAACTTGATATTAAAAATAAACGTATTGAGGGTCACAAGAATTACAAACCTAACGGTGGAGCTGACGTCACGCTATCAATGAAATTTGGTAACAAGATGTTGATAAACGAAACTGTTAAGGTTGAAGGTTTGGATAAACCACAAGAAAAAAATGGCATTTACTTTGGTAGTGGTGATGGTTGGTGGACAACTACACTTGAAACAAGTGGAAAGCTCGTCAGCGATAATTTCTTTCCAATGGCAGTTACTACACCACTAAACGAATCAGGGCAACCAAACTTTGAAGTTGGAGATTTAATTGAATGGAACTTTGGTGAAGGAAGTGAAAACTTCGTCGTAACTCCGAAAGATTATGTAAAACTTGGTAGCGAATTAAAACACGTTGACACATTAGATAATTTCAATCTAACTTCTTACAAAGTAAATAAAAATACAGGTGCTATCTTAGTTGATGATAACAATGTAAAAGTTAAGCTTGTCGAAGCTGGTAAGAATAAAATTGTGGTACAAGTCGTTCGTGCAGGAGCCCCTGGTACAATCTCAAACTTTGGAAATGATTTCAAGGCAGAACTTACATCAACTAAAGGTGTGGACTTAAACAAGATGGTTGCGCCACCCGTCGCAGTAAACACAAAACTAATCCGTAACGGAAAAGTTTTAGCAGAGCAAAACAGAAACTTTACTCCTAAAATTTCAGGCGTAGCAATCGGTGCCAACGCTAATTTAGTTAAACGTGGATCTGTTGTAGTTACAGGTGTTGATGAACAAGGTAAGAATCTATTCAAAGCGGTTGTTGCTGTAAACAACGAAAAGGTTGGTACAGACTACAAGGTTGATGAATCCAAATACAACAAAGTTGAAGGATACACATATTCTGGACTTAAACAAGGATCTGCACCAGTTTCAGGTAAAATTATTGAGGGAACTCAAACAGTTACACTTCTATTTAAGAAAAATCAAGATGAGAAACCTCGTGATGATGTAAAGGATATTAAGACAACACGTTTCCTTGAAAAAGGAACAAATAAGGTTCTTAAACCTGAACAAAAAGGCGATAAATTCTTAGAAGCTGGAACAATCGACGGTTATACTTTCGTAAATTCTGAGGTAAAAGGTGATATCACAACTCACTTCTTCAAGAAGGCTGAAGAGCCCAAAAAGCCAGAAGCTCCTAAAACAACTGAGACCCCTAAGACAACTGAAGAACCTAAAAAAGTAGAAGAACCTAAGACCACCGAGATTCCTACGACAGAAGAACCTAAGAAACCAGAACAACCTAAGACAACAGAAGAGCCTAAAACGACAGAAGAGCCTAAAAAGGTAGAAAAACCAAAAAACCCTGATGTTAAAACATCAGACAAGAAAGAAGCTGTTAAGACTGGAGCTAACGCTTCTTCTACAATAGCTCCACTAATCGCTGTTGCTATTGGATCTGGCGTAATTGGTGCTTCACTATATGTTTCTAAAAAACGTAAGTAATATTTTAAAATAAAAGATTATCACTAAACTTATTTAGTGATAATTTTTTTATAAAAAACTTATTTTTATTAAGCTATAATAGAGAGAGAAATAAAAAAAGGAATGGTATTTATCTTGAATAAAAGAAAATTGTCATCTATTTTGGCTACTGGTGCATTAATGGTAACGGTGGCCCCTGCATTAGGAACATTTGTACAAGTAGGTAATAATATCGCACACGCAGAAGTTTTCAAAGCCGGATCTACTGGAACACGAACGATTAAATTTAATGTAAAAGCTGGAGAATCAGTGACCTCAAAGACTGAAACTGTTACAGAGCCCGTTGACTTGATTCTCGTTGTAGACGGATCAGGATCCTTCACTGAGCCTTTTAATGATGGTAAAAACCCATCTCGAAGAAAATTCCAAGCTGCTCTTATCGACGCTGCGAAATTAGTTGAATCTTTACCAGAGGGATCTCAGGTTATGATTGCTTCCTATACTTGGAATACGACAGAATCGTACACATCTAACAGAATCACTAATTTAATTCCAAAAGCAGACGCCGCTAGAATTTTGAAAGATATCCTAAATAAACCATCTGATTTAGACTGGTATACAACTTGGGAAAGATACTTATCTGATGTCGATAAAAAGATTTACAGCTCTTACGAAAAATTACCATACGAAGAAGCTTATGAAAAATCTAAAGCAAACAAAAATAAATATGTTTCTGTAGTGCAATTCACCGATGAATGGGTGCCAAATGAGGATATTGATACTTCTTTTGCTGAGTGGTCTAAGAAGAATGCAAAGACCTTTATGAGTGTAATTTATAACAAGACTGATAATGCTGCAATTTCTGAAGCTCAGATGAAGAAAATTGGACACCCAAATATTTACAACGCACGTGGAAAAACTGATGATCAACGTCAAAAGGACATTATTGAAAAATTCAAAACATCAGGTTTAAAAACAACAGTTATTAAAAATCGAGTCTCTCCAGAGGGTGTTGTGACAGTTAAGGCCGAAAAGGGTATTGATATCACTGAAGTTGAATTAGTATCTCCTAAAGGAGTAAAAGAAAAACTTGAAAAACAACCAGGTGACGCAATCTCTTGGTCTTGGAAGGGTAAATTTGCTGAAGATGGAGAATATACTCTAAACTACAAGTTTACTGGAACACCTTCAGAAACAAAATCAATTACTGGTACTGTTCAAGTCTCAAATAAAGAGGTAGCGAAAGCTATTGATACCATTGAACCAAACAAATCTTCCGCTGTTGATACAGCTAAAGAGGACATTCCTTTCAAAACAATTGAAGAAAAGGATCCTACACTTCCATTTGGTGAACGTAAGGTTAAAGTTAAAGGGGTTCTAGGTGAGCGCACGATTACAAAGACATACGATGTTCTTAATGGAAAACGTGTAGGTGATCCTAAAGTTGACACTAAGGTTACAAAAGAACCAGTTGACGAAGTTGTTCTTGTTGGTACCAAAGTAGAAGAGAAAGTAACTTATAAGACAATTCACAAGGGTGATGATGGTAAGGTTCTCAAAGAAGAAAACACTGCTGCTGAAAAGTCAGAGTTTGAAGGTTACAAGTACGTTAAAACTGAAGCTGATAACTCAGACAAGTTAAACGTCGTGACAACTCACTATTACCATAAGCTAATCACAACCTATAAGGGTGTGGATGAAAACGGCAAGGAAGTTGTTTTAGAAAAAGTAGACGGAACTAAGGACAAAAAAGATTTCAAGGGTTACATCTTCGAAAAGACAGAAAAATTAGATAACGGTGACGTTGTTCATCACTACAAGGCTAAAAAGGCTGATGAGAAGAAAAAACCGGTAGAAACCGGAGCTAATGCTGGATCAATGTTACTTCCGCTCGGAGCGCTGGGAGCCTCTGTTGCTCTTGTTAGCGTCGCTAGATTTAAGTCTAAAAGAAAATAAAAACTAACTTATAAGTTATAAAAAAGGTATCCAAATTGGATACCTTTTGGAATTTTTAAAATCACTAAGAATATCAAGATACGATAACCTATAATAGATAAAGAAATAAAAAAAGGATTGGTACTTATTTTGAATAAAAAATTATCATCTATCTTAGCTACTGGCGCATTAATGGTTACTGTATCGCCAGCACTTGGAACTTTTGTTCAGGTTGGCAACAACATCGTACACGCAGAAGCCTTTAAAGCGGGATCTACCGGGACACGAACATTAAAATTCAATGTTAAAGCTGAAGAAAAGATAAATACGAAAACTGAGACTGTAGCTGAACCAGTTGATTTAATTATGATTATCGACGGATCTGGATCTTTTATTGTTCCTTTTGATAGTGGAGATAATCCACAGAGACAAAAAGTAAACGTGGCATTAAGTGACGCCTTGAAACTTGTAGAATCTCTTCCTGAAGGATCACAAGTTATGATTGCCTCTTACACTTGGAACTCAAAAGATTCTTACGCAGCGAAAGGTGTTAGTAATTTAATTTCAAAGGCTGACGCCATCAAAACTCTTAATGATATCAAGGACAAATCAAAACTATCTGATTTTGACTGGTACACAACTTGGGAGAATTATCTTAAGACTGTAGATTCAAAAATTTACAATAAAAATTCTGAAACTCTTCCATACGAAGAAGCATACGAAAAGAGCACAGCTAAAAAGAACAAGTACGTATCTGTAGTTCAATTTACAGATGAGTGGATTCAGAACGAAGACATCGACACCTCTTTTGCTGATTGGTCTAAGAAGAATGCGAAGACTTTTATGAGTGTCATTTATCCTAAAATTAATGGAAGTACAAAGTCTGAAGAGCAGATGAAAAAAATCGGACACCCTAATATTTACAACGCTCGTGGAAAAACTGACGCAGTACGACAAAAAGATATTATTGAAAAATTCAAAAGCTCTGGTTTGAAAACAACTGTCACCAAGGATCGTATTTCTCCTGACGTGGTTGTATCTGTTAAAGCAGAAGACGGTGTAGATTTGACGGAAGTTGAGTTGGTATCTCCTACTGGAGCAAAGAAAAAACTTGAAAAAAACTCCGGTGACGCAACATTTTGGTCTTGGAAAGGCAAACTAGAAGAAGATGGTGAGTATACACTTAATTACAAATTTACGGGTACACCTTCTGAGACTAAAACTATTACAGGAAGTGTGCAAGTTTCAAATAAAGAAGTGGTAAAATCAGTTGATACGATTGAGCCTAACAAGTCAAGTTCTGTAGATAAATCAGAAGAGGATATTCCTTTTAAAACGATTGAAGAAAAGGATCCTACACTTCCACTGGGAGAACGTAAGGTTAAAGTTAAGGGTGAAATCGGTAAGAAATCCACCACTAAGACTTACAATATGGTGAACGGTAAACGTGTGGGTGATCCTAAAGTTGATACCAAGGTTACAAAAGAACCAGTTGACGAAGTTGTTCTCGTTGGTACCAAAGTAGACGAAAAAGTAACTTATAAGACTATTCACAAGGGTGACGATGGTAAGGTTCTTAAAGAAGAAAACACTGCTGCCGAAAAATCCGAGTTCGAAGGATACAAGTACGTTAAAACAGAATCTGATAATTCGGATAAGTTGAACGTCGTGACAACTCACCACTACCATAAGCTCATCACTACCTACAAGGGTGTGGATGAAAACGGCAAGGAAGTTGTTTTAGAAAAAGTTGACGGAACTAAGGACAAGAAAGACTTCAAGGGTTACATCTTTGAAAAGACAGAAAAATTAGATAACGGTGACGTGGTTCATCACTACAAGGCTAAAAAGGCTGATGAGAAGAAAAAACCAGTAGAAACTGGAGCTTCAGCTGGATCAATGTTACTTCCAATTGGTGCACTAGGAGCCTCTGTTGCTCTTCTAGGAGTTGCTAAGTTTAAATCTAAAAGAAAATAATGAGTTAATTAATAAAAACAAAAAAGGTATCTAACCCAGATACCTTTTTTAATCTTCTGCCGCAGCTAGTACAGCCAGTACATCATCAGCTACAGCATTGACCACATCATCGAATGTAGCTTTATCAAATGCAAAGTCTACAAACAAATGACTGTTTGTGGGGTGGTCGAAATCGATGATAACCTCATCAATTAGGTTATCAGAAACGGTTACATCCCAACCCCAAGAAGCTACTGCAAGAGGCTTTCTTGACACGAAGCTAAAGAAATCCTTTCGGAACTTAAGCTCGTCATTTGGGTTCTTGATGACCCATAATGATTTGCTATGGTTGACTTTTTTAAAGTCCATCAAAGCTTTAGCCACAACATCTTTATCAAAGATGTCAGCCTCTTTCGCTTTAGCAACAATAGAAATTGGATCATTGCTGTTCAAAAAACTAGTAGTACGTCTGTTAGTTCTAATATTTTGAACATTTACAATATGATCAACTCGACCTTTAAGAGAGCTGATCATTTTTGTTGCTGTAGTTGATTTATTCAAGAAATCAACTACTTCTTCTTTTGTGAATGTTGTTTTCATATTTTTCTCCTTCTTTTCCAAACATCTATGTTTGGTTTTTTATTATTATTTGTAATAATTATATTTATTAATTTATTTTATTACAAAAAATAAAAATAATAAAAAAATTCTATTGACAAAAAATATTTTTTTTACTATAATAATATTAGCGATAAAACGCCCTTCGCTACAAAAATTCAAAGAGGGTTTTTTCTAGTAAAGTGGTGATGGCTACCATACATCACCCTATCTCTTACATTTATATTAAGGGGTTGCTTTGCAGCCTCTTTTTTTTATTTATATTGAAAGTAAAAAAAAGACCGGCTAGGTCTTTTAATTATCTAAATTTGATTTCGTCACAAGCAATAAGATTTGATTTCCTCTATAAATAATTCAGTTTGAAGTTCATCAAATAGAATTTTTGTATTGGTGAGATTATTGTTAATAACTCCGCACTCATCGTAACTAATAAAGAACAACAAGGTTTGTACAGTTTTAACATCCGTCTTAGACAAATCTCCCTTAATAAACTTCTTTATCAAAACTTGCGAAGCAACTCTCATTTTATTAAAAAATAAGGAATTGTCACCGGAATCAAATCCTGGAACAGAAAAAGAGATCCCGGTTCTGAGCAATGAATCAGAACTCTCAATTTCTGGTACAGAATATTTGTTCTTGATGACGAAACATCTTTTACTTGGAATGTAATAAAGCTCCAAAGTGTCATCAGTTGGAAGTTTTAAATTTTCGATTTCATCAATATTGCTTGAAGAATCACATTGCAAGAATGATAATCCACCAGAATCAATGCTAATGATAGTACCTTCAGAAATGGAATCAATATCTTCCAAAAGTGATTCGAAACCAATAAATTTATTGTTATTATTTAAAGTTTTAATCATTTTGTTCTCCTTCTTTCCCCTTCTAAAATTCATTTAGTTTTTATCTCTCTCTGAAATTATATCAGAATCTTCTTTTTCTTTTATAATTTGAGAAAGATATTTTATATTAAGAAAGAAGGTATTATATTAATGAAAAAATACAATCGTATTGCAATCGAGGGTGGGGAAGGCGTTGGTAAATCAACTGTCTTAAACATCCTCAAGAAAAATCTTGACCCAGAAACAACTCTATTTGTGAAAGAACCTTACGAGAAGTCCTCAGTCGCTGGTGACATCATTCGTTGGCGAAAAGGTGAGCTTGATTTGGATGAGATTGAACAGACTGAACTTATGGCAAAATCCCGAGCAGAACTAAACAATCAGGTTGTTATTCCGGCAATCAACGAAGGGAAAATTGTTGTTTTTGATCGCTCCATTATCTCAAACTTGGTTTATCAATTGACGGGCACACATCTGACTCGTAATGAAATCATTGACATCAATTTGGAAGAAGATGAGAATATGGCACTTCCAGATTTGTGTGTGTTAATCGACGCTGATCCTCGTGCTGTACAAGATCGACTAAATCAAAACGGTCGTGAGCGTGACGCCATCGATTCGAAACCCTTGGAGTTTCATTATCAAATTCGAGATGAGTTCTTGAATCTCTCAGAAGACTTCCCCTGCGATTTTCTAATCCTATCCGGATTTGACGATCCTGAAGTTAATGCAGAGAAGATTCTTGAATTGCTGAAATAAAAATAGAAAAAGCACCGCTGAAATAATTGCAGTGCTTTTTCTATTTATTTGTTTTTTTACAATTTCTTAAATTTTTATTAAAAAACTATTGCTATTATTTTTTTTATCTGATATAATGTAACTATCATAAATATAGGAGGAGTCATATTTGGACTTAGGTATTATTTTTTGGATTGTTGGGGGATTAGTTGGATTCCTTGTGCTATTATCATTGTTTTACGCAGGGTACGTAATTGCGCCACCTAACCAAGCCGTTGTTATTACCGGTGGAGGTAAACAGCGAGTACTACTTGGTGAAGCAGGATGGATGATTCCATTTCTCTCTACACGAAATTACATCTCAGTAGAGCAATTCAAAACTGATGTAAAAACATCAAACTTTGTTCCTACGAAAGATTTCATCAACGTTAAAGCTGACGCAGCAGTAACTCTTAAGATCGGAACATCAAAAGAAATGCTTGCCGCAGCTGCTGAAAACTTCTTGAACTGGAATACGGAAGATATTTCTGCACAAGTAACAGACGTTCTTGAAGGTAATCTTCGTGAAATTATCGGCCAGATGAACTTGCGTGAAATGGTAAATAACCGTCAAGAATTTGCTGGTAAAGTACAAGAAAATGTTAGTCCCGACCTTGCCAAGATGGGTATTGAAGTTATCGCCTTTACAGTTCAAAGTTTCGAAGATCAAAACAACGTAATTCTAGACCTCGGTGTTGATAATATTGTTGCGATCAAGAAAGACGCTGCGATTGCACGTGCTATTGCAGAGCGTGAAGAAAAAGAAACTAAAGCTGAACAAGACCGTCTCGCTAATGAGGCACGTGTCACAGCTGACCTTGAAATTTCTAAACGTCAAAATGAACTAAAAATCAAGCAAGCAGAACTTCAAGCGGTATCAGACGCAGAAATTGCTAAGAGTGCCGCAGTTCTTGAGATTGAAACAGAGCGCCAACGTAAAACTATCGAGTTCGAGCGTTCACAAGCTGATATCACGAAACAAGAACAAGAAGCGATTATCGCCCAAAAAGGCGTTGAAGTTCAACGTCAATATTTAGCTGCCGAAGTTGAAGCTGCTGCCGACGCAGAAAAATACAAACGTGAACGTGAAGCTGAAGCACAACTTGCACTTAGTCAACGTGAAGCTGAAGCTCAATTGTACCGTGTACAAAAAGAAGCTGAAGCTCAAGAACGCCGTGCTGAATCTAATCGCCGTCAAGCTGAAGAAGAAGCTAAAGGTATTGAAGCTAAAGGTCGTGCTGAAGCGGAAGCCATTCGTCTTCGTCTAGAAGCTGAAGCTGAAGGTTTAGAGAAGAAAGCAGAAGCCCTTGCTAAAATGGATCAGGCTGGTATTGCTCAAATGTACTTCGAGGTTCTTCCTCAAGTTGTTGCAGCGGCAACTCAACCACTTGCTAACGTTGATAGTATCACAATGTACGGAGAAGGTAACAACTCTAAGATGATTGGTGATATTATGACAAGTATCAGCACCATCAACGAAGGTTCTGGAATGGACATCCGACAACTTCTAAGTGGATTGGTTGGAGCCAACATCACTGGAAATGCGATTGGAAGACAAATCAAATCTGCAACAGTTGAAGAAGTTCCAGCAACTCCTGAAGTTGTTTCAGAATAGTAGAATTAAGAGAATCCAAACGGGTTCTCTTTTTTTCTCTTATAATTGAAGAAAATAAGTTTAATACTTTTAGAAAGAAGGAAAATAATGGTAAAAAACACAAAGGATAATAATTTCTTTATCCTAAATCAAGCTGAAAAAGCAATTGATGATTGCAAATTTATTTTTGGCGATTTAGAGGTTTTGAAAGAAAATGTAGATACCGATTTAGTTTCTGTACATTATTCTCGATCTTTAAATTCTTATTTGTTTAGGAGTGAGAATAGACCGTATCGTCAATTTATTGATAACTTCACAAGATTCAATTCTGACTGTACATCTCTGGGTATACACTTGAATGTTAAATTTTTAGTTGATTATCAAATTGATAAAAAGAAAGATATTTTAAATAAACTTTTAAAAAAGATGTTAAAATATTTCACTTTAAACCAACTAACAAAAGATATTATCGAAGCTATTCAATTAGAAGCTGATATAGATAATCTGGAGTTTGATGTTTCACAATATACAGATTCTATTTATGTAGATAACTACGATGAACTTTTAGAAGCTATCTCAAAAAAAAGTAATGATTTTTTGGATCAGTTAAGAGATTGGAGTAATGAAAAACATTATTATTTTTCCGATTATTTAAAACTATTGCACAGCAAAGAAGAATTAGAAAAAAATAATCTCTTTGTTGACGAAGAATATTTAAAATGGGTCGAGAAAATTTCTATTGAGGATATTAAAAAAGATTTATCTAGAATAATCTACCATAATTATTCTCCACAAGATTGGATAAAATGTGAGAACGGAATTAAGCTTTTATCAAAAGATTATATTTCAAATAATATCTTGAAACCGGAATATGCAAACAAGATTAAGTTAGATTATGGTTTGGTTCAGTTGATATACAAGTATCACGGATTCGAATGTGCACCGGATGAGTTTTGGAAAAATTTTCAAACAAAACGACAACAAGCCTTTGTTCACGACTTTTATTTTTGCAACTATGAAGATAAAAATGATTTCATTGATATGATTGTAGATATTGAAAATGAATTTGGTGTGAAAAAACAAATTACTCTCAATACTCTGGAGTTTAGAGAATTATCGAAGGCTAAAGTCGAAAATAGTAGGAGTTCTTTTATGACTCGTCTTGTATCAGTAATGGATACCGCAATTTTACTCGAAAGTGAAAAGTTCTTTGATATGATTCAAGGTAGCAATCGATTATTTAATTTCCTATCTGAATTTTATATAGCAATGGAGGAATACGATTCTTTAATTGTTAAAGATGAGAATTACGATAAGATTATCAAAGCAATCGAGGCTTTATCTAATTTGAAATAAAAAAAAGAAAAGGGGCAAAACCTCTTTTCTTTTTGTGTTTCAGACAAATACCACCATCGCCTTGTAGCAATCCGGTTTGTCCGGGAAGCGAACTAGCGACACCTCCTTGTTTGTAATCCTTCGTGTGCTAAACTTGATATTTTCAAAGCTACTCTCATCTAAGTAAACGACGTAAAGTCGGTTACAGATATCACCCTTTTCAAGTCGGTAAACATCTTGATTTTCAAATAGACTTTGTGCAAGTTTATTTGGATTTTTGCGTGCAGCCTTCACAGCCTCATCGTGCGATTCATAATCCTTTTCAAACATAGCTCCGAGGCTACGGGAAACCTTTTGGTCGTATGGTACGCCATCAACAAAATAGTCCAAACCAGCACTATGCTTCAGCGTTGGGAACACTTCCGAATTGTTTTTAAAAATCTCATACTCGATAAAATCATTTCGTAGTGCGTTGAAGTGTGTTACGCTAAGTTGATTAAGTGCCATATCCACTACTAGTTTCTCACGTGTTCGGCGAGAAATACAGTAACGGCGATTAATTTGCTGAATGGTTTGATCCAAGTTTCCTTGACGATTGGCCCAGAAATTATCCTGTTGCGATTCCAAACGATAATTTCGCTCTGCCGTTCGATACTGATTGTACTTGTCATACTTGTACTTGCCGTTGGGCAATACTGTCATCAGTTCATTTCGTGCGAACTGGAGTGCAATATTGTAGTCCCAATGTTCGATAATGATATCGTATGCTTTAGCTTTCGGAATCCGAAACAGACCCTTATTCTTTCCAGTTTTTAGTTTATAAGGTTCCTGATCGCCACCGGCAAGAATAAACAACTTTTCAGCCAAATCCTTTGCAGTTTCAGTTGTAAAAATCTTTTTAACCGTGTATCGATTGATTTCTTTCTTAATATTCTGGGACAGTTTCTTCTCTTCTGTTTTACTCATCAGAATCACTTCCCTTCTTAATCAATTTAAGCAAATCATTCCAATCTTTAACTGGTACAGTTCGTGAATCCGGTTTTTCTCTGATAGCTCCAGAAAAATGTTCCTTAAACAAATCATAAGCACCATTACCCGCTTCATCATTATCAGTTGCGATGATTAGCTGTAATTCTTTAAGATTCAAACCAAATCCAGTAGTTAGTTGTTCGATGATTCGTTCAACCTTTGTTAATGATCCACCGATTGCAACATACATAGTTTTAGATTCGGATTTTGGAATATTGTAAGGAATCTTATCTCGTACAGAATCAGAATAGCCGATTAGTTCCACATAGGATAATAGATCTATAACACCCTCGCAAAAGACAATCCGCTCTACATCTTTAAGAGAATTACAGTCCTTTCCAAGGATATAAAAGAACCCTTTAGATCCCGGCATATTTAATCGAATACGATTACCATCTTTGTCAGGATGTGTCCCGATAACCTCAGCTCCGATACGATGTCCGTCCTTATCCAGTTGCAAAAAGACTAAGTTTCCAGAGGCGTTTTCTAAAATAAGTCCTCGTTTGAATACAACATCTACCAACATCTCGTTTAGTTTACGTTCATCAATCAGATACTCCTTAGTTTGCCAAGCGTTCGGGTCATACACAATCTCGTCGAAGTTAGAATCTTCTGCAATTTTCAGATCAACTTCTTTAAGTTTGTAAGACTTTCCGTTTGTCTTTCCGCCTAAGAAATTAAGCGCTGCTTTTTTGTCAACGATTCCCTGTTTCATCAAATAGGTCACAAGAGTATCGACCCCACGGCCACCTTCTTTTGTTGACCATCGGAACCAAGCGTCTTTGTATTCACCTTCAAGAGTGATTTGAAGTGAGTCGTGATCAACTAACTGAGCATTTCGTCCTTTCACAATATACGGAACTCCAAGGATGTCAAGTGCTGCTAGTGTTTTTGAAAATACTTTCTTTGTTTTTACCATTTTCTTCCCTCTTTCTAGAGTGCGGTATACACTCAATATCAATATTTCTAAAATTATAGAAGAATAAACAAGTCTGTTATAATTAAAGAAAAATAGTAACTGAAATAGTTACAGAAAGAAGGTAAATAATGAAAGAAACTAAAAACAGCGTTTTGTATTTATATCTAAAGAACATCAAAAATTTGGTTAAAATGTTAGAAAAACCAGATGATTGGAAGTTTGTTGTTGGAGATACAAGGATCATTGATGATGGGGGCAGAGAAAGATTATATTTTATCAATGAAATTTCAAAAGAAATTGAAATTGCTATTTATAAAAAAAATATAACCTCAAGTTCGAAATACAATATTAATGAATTAGAATCCCTATTTACAGGTTTGGCTGTTGTTGCTGATTTATCTAAGTCTCTTAATAAGAATGAACGAATCAAAGAATTGAAAAATATTTTAATTCGAGAATTAACTGAGGTAAAAGTTGAAGATGTATCATTTGAAAATGATGGCTTAAATAAACAATATATTTCACTCAATAAAAATCAAAACTATGTAAATCTATTAACAAAATTCTATACAATAGAAAATTTGATGAACAAAAACAAAAAACTATCAGGTTTAGAAGAGATTGTTTTAGATAAATTAAAAAACATTTTTGAATTAGATCCGGTTAGTTCTTGGTGGAAAATTCTCAAAAAAACATATAACGAATATGAAACTAATTACAATGCCAAAGTGTTGATTTCATCTTTTTCAAAAGAAAGTTTGGTTAATTCTCTACAAAAATATATTGAACATCATATCGAAGAAAAAATTAGATTTAATAACAGTGATGTTGTTTATGTTCTCAAGTATATCAATATTTTCTCGAAAATAAACAAAAACGATAAAAACGAATTTGAAAAACTGTTAGATTTTTGTTTTTACAACTTTGCAAAATCTATGATTTCTGAGTTTGGTGAGATGGAAAATGAGAGGGTTCGTTTTAATATAGATTTGATTCGATTATTTAATTTTATTGAGTTTAATCCAAACTCCTTAAATAAAGTGACCGATGAATTTTTTGATGATTTACTTCAAAGATTGGTTTTTTCAATAAAAACAATTTTATCTGAAAACAATAAACCTGTTTACTTATCTCAAGAGTTTTACGGAGAACTTTCAAAGGATTGGGCTTACAAAGTTATCGCTGGTGGCAGAACCACAGCAACTATGGATAATTTAAGGTTGACTTTGAATGGTTTAAAAAATTTCAATAAATTTTTAGAAAAACTTATTGAAGTTAAAGATGATATTAATTTCTTTTTTAAAGATTCCTCATTAACAGATGTTTTTGTTCTGTCAGCTTATGGAAGGAATGACGAAGGACCTTTGGGTTCTATTAACAATGAACTTCGTTACTACTCTGAATCAAAAATAGCAAAAGATTTTCTACTTGAACACCGAAATTCTTGTGAGTTATTTTCTAAATTAATCTCAGAAGAGTGTCCTGCTCTTGAACTGTACAAGATGGATGTTGATTTTCTGATGAAGAAAATTGATTTAATGTCAAGGATGAATTGTGAGAAGTTGGATCCTAAGAAAGAAAATACCAATAATTCAAAAGATAAGGGTTTGTATTTTTCTGATGACGACTATTTTAAATTTAAAATTTCAAGTAGTTGGGATTCCATCAAGACCCTAAGAAGTAAAGTTACTTTTTAGTTAAAATAAAAACAGCTTAAAAGCTGTTTTTTATTTAGATAAAATTCTTCTTTTCCAAGAATCTCAGACCATCAAGAATGCCGCTAATAGATTTTATTTTTTTACTTAAAAGAGATCTATTATTCTTGTTCTTGTTTTGCTCTTTTATTGATTTATCTTTATCAACTAGATGGCTAATTCCATCATAAATTTTCAGAAAAATATAATAATTCCAAAATTCCTTATAGCATAGCATTTTATTAATCTTACCAAATTTTTTAACATAAAAATTCTCTATTTTTCTATCTGATAAATAAGCCAGTTCTTCCGAAAGACCTTTTATTTCCAGGATACCCTCTTCAATAAATTCAGTCCAAAGACTCACGTCAATATTTTTATTATATTCCGTTATTTTTTCGTAAATAAAATCATTTTCTTTGTCGTAATGATTTTGTAAGCAAAAATCTAGAATAAGTTTAAATTGATTTTTCTTAAACAAATCCAGATAGTATTTATCATCTGAAAAATAAACAGATAAATAATCAACAAAAAGAGAAAAATTGAATGCGTTGAATGTTGGAGTTGAACCCTTTCTTTTGTGGTAATCGATAAATTTATTTAAAAAATTACAAACATCATCTCTTGTCTCAAATAAATCCATCAAAATTTTTTCAACAATAATATCATCGAATGGATATCCAATTTTAGAGAAAAACGAATCCCAATTTTTTTCATTTTGTAACATTTCGAATGCTAAACCTGTTAAAGAAAAGTTTTTTGTTTCTGCATTATTATAATACCAACTGAGAGCTCCGTAAAATTCGTCTGCACACTCATCCAAGAAAAATTTTGTAAAATGATCCACAAATTTTCTCCGAATATCCTCGTTGTAAGGATATTCTGAATTTTCTTCGACGGATAAGGGAATCATCTCCAAAATCTTCATACGCTTTTTATTCCCCTCATCACTTTGGGGTGAGTTTTTAAAAGTGTTCATTAGATTAAATGCGTGCTCATCTACAATAGTCTTTAGTGATGTAGCTCGGTAATTCAATTCAACACGAAGAGTTTCGATGGATACGTGTGTGCTATTATACAGTACATCATCAATACTGTTACCATAAGCAACTGCAACAAATCTATCAAGTGGATAACCAAAACTACTTGATGTTAGATAGAAATTATTGTCTACAAAACAAAATAAAATAATGGTTGAGTTTCCACCAACGCCAGCCTCTACTATCGATTTAGGAAAGAGATTTTCTGTTGGTAGCAATAGTTTTGCACCGTTGTTAACAGCGTCAAGAACCATCTTGTCTATTTCCAACAGTAAATTTCCTGTTTCTTTCATTTTAATACCTTCTTTCTACTGAAATAAATTCAGATTTGTTATTTCTTAAATTATAAAAGCAAATCAAATTCTATTATAATTTAAGAAAAATATTTTGCTGTTATTACAGCTAGAAAGAAGGAAAAAATGGTAGTAAATTCTACTTTAATAAAAGATGATCGCCGTATTCTTGCAATTAAGGAATTGTCTGGATTACTTAAAGATAAGAATTACAACTTTGACCAGGAATGTATCGATAATTTGGTTAAACGATTTAATCAAAATGTATCTAGCGGGACCGCCACTTACCCCTGTAAGAATATTAAATTTAAAACTCATTACGTCTGGTACTCTTTTAAGGAGAAAAAGTTTTTTGTTTTTGCAGAGGATTGTTACGGTTATTCTTATCCGGATCCCAAATATCTATCTTTGGATCTTTTAATGATTGGAAAATTAGATATCGATAAAAAAAGAATCAACAAGGGCTTTGTCGAGCTTTACGAAATTAAAGACTATACTTTATTTATCAAAGATGAAGAGTTGGTCGAGAGGTATGTAGAAAAACTTTTGATTACTTTCACTACAAAGCAGTTGAAAGACTTGTCTCAAAAATTATTGTTGGAGAACTCAACATTCTATTCCGAATTGAATGAGGAAAGAACACTGGTTCCTTTAAAGGCAATATACAATTTGAGTGGCACCAGCGTATATTATTTATATAATACACCATTAATTTTAATGACTAAAGAAGAACGTGAATCGGTTTACAATTTATTAATAAGGAAAAATATTAATAGATTACAGTTTGGAAGAAAATTTAGTTTTTCTTATACCGAGGATGAAAATTACACCTCCTCCTTTAAGGAAGAAGTTAAAAATTTCTTGGAAAATACTCGTTCTGTAATGATTGAATCTTTTGTTGATTATGGTAAAGGATATGATGAAAAATTCTCATTATTAAAAATAACAAAAGAGTTTATTTTTAATACTTACGAAGAATTGTTTTTAAATTCTAAAGTAATGGAATATTCTAAAAATGATTCCGTTTTTAAAATTAAGAATCATATTAAAGATGAACATATTTTAAATCGGTTGTCGTTGTTTACTGAATTTTTGCAGCAGATCGGATCACACAATTTTACCAAAAATCGTGGAACATTATTGTATACGTTAATGAAATTCTTATCTGAGAATTTGGATGAATCTACGATGAATGTATTGGTTTCAAAAATATTGGATACAGAGGCTAATAATTCAACCTACAAGATGGAATCCATTCGGGAAAAACTTAAACTGTTTATAACAGAACATTTTATAGATCTGTTTTTTGGAAAACTAATTAAATCTAATAAAGAAGAATTTTTGAATGAGATTTACATCTTTGATAAAGAGAGTACATCATTTAGTTTACATATCAATAGAAATGTTGAAATGTTCAAAAAAATTAAGAGTATTTTTCATAAAAAGGTCGGATTACCTTTAAAACCTCTAAATCACCTTGACGTTATGGAATTTGAATTTCTTAATGCAAATAGTTTATATTCTAATGGAATTAACGAATGGAAAATTTGTTTCGCAACAGAATTGGGGCAGAATATTAAATTCAAAGAAAAACCGAGTGTTTCCTTATCTATATCCGGTTTTACATCTATTTTATTAGAAACATCACAGTTCCGTCTGAACCAGAGCAAACAATGCTTGGAAACCTTTGCAGCGGTAACAAAAAATAATTTTGATGATTTGGATATCAACTTAACAGAAGAAGACGGTGGTGATTACCAAAAAGCATTTGAGTTTTTCAAATACGGTGTCGAAAATGGAACGTTATCTAACTTTACTAACACAAAATACTTATCTGACTTCATCATCAAGATGGCAGATCATCTTAAAAAGTAAAAGGAAAGCCTTTTACTTTTTTTACTTCAAGGACGCATACTTTTGCTATTATAATTTAAGAAATAATAATTCTGAATTTAATTCAGTTAGAAAGAAGGAAAAATAATGGTAGTAAAAAGTAATTCGATTTCAACAGAGCGAGAATCGGAACCGGTTCGTTGGAAAAGAATTGATAAAATCAAATCCTTGATTAAGGGCAAAAACATTACAGTATCTGAAGATAATATAGATTTTTTGCTTAAATTGCTAAAAAATTTTAGTCACCCTTGGTATCCAAGAGAAAATTCACTAGATGGAGTTTGTTTTAGCAAATTTCAAATTTGGTACAGTTTCTTAGAGGATAAGATTATTTTAATCGAAGGTGAAAGGTTGGATGATATTCAACATAAGAGCTTTTTAGATAAAGATGTCCTATATTTAGGTATTTTCAATCTAAATCAATCTAGAAAATCTAAAAAACTTATAGAGTGCTATTCATTAGTCGAATATAAAGATTCTTGGGGTATGAAAAATAATCGTATAAAATTAACTAATGAGGATTCAGCTAAAAAATTTATCGTTGAATATTTGACAAAAAGGCTTCGTGAAAAACTTAAATTAGTTTGCAAACAACTAGTTTTAGAGGAAAATACATTTGTTGAAAAAGGACAATTAGGTTCTGACGGTCTTCTCACATCACCAGGACAGGATGTTGAATTTATTTTTAATACACCTTTATCGTTGTTGAAAAAGAATGAACGGAGATGGATGTATAACTATTTATTTTTCGAAACAAAAGATTCGTTAAAATCAACATCAAACTATGACGGAGAAATAAAGGTTATTGAATCGTATTGTTGGGATTATCTCTCAATTTTTCGTGAAGAATTTAACCAATATTTGTCGGATATTAAAACTGATATCGTTAATATGTTTGTTCAACCAAATAGTTATGTTGGTTTTAAAACTATGTCTACACGTAGTAAACTTTTGGGACTTATCTGTAATTGGTTTAGAAAATATTTTTTTACTGAAGAAGCTGGTGTTTTCTACCTAAAGGATTCTAGTATATGTTGTGAAAATCTTTATTTCGAAGATAGCAAGTATTATTCTAATCAAATTAATTTGATTGAATTGTTGGGAGAAATGGCTAGATCTTCGTTCAACAGTAATACAGCAAATGTTATTTTAGGATTGGCAGAAATTACCGGTGATCTTGCAGGTCATCGAATTTCGAACTCAGTTATGAGTACTTTGAAATTGTCATCATCGTTCTTTTTATCTACAGGAACGAAAGGGAAATTTATTCAGCTTTTATTCGGTAAACTACTTGAATCCGCAACAAAAGATTTCAACAAAAAAGAACTCGAACTTTTAGTTTATGATTTTCAAAATGGGCTTACTATTGGTAAGTTAGGACGAGGCTCCGTATTCCTTGGAGACGGATACAATAAAAAGTTAATTTTGGAAGTGTTAGACTCATTTATCAAGGAAAAAGAGCTAGATAAATTAAGAGAATTTAACCTTGACATTGATTTGGTTTATAACCTTACAAGTAAAAATAATTCTATTACGTTTGGTCACTCAAGCGTGGATCTTGCAATTTTAAAATCTATATCCAATAACATTCCGGTTAAGATAAGTGGTTCTCTTTTTATAAGGCTTGAGTTTGAAACAATCCTTAAACTGTTAATTGATGAAGTTGATTTTAATTATCAATCTACTATGGATCACATCAAAATAATCAAAGAAATTAGGGATAATAATCCTGGAAAAGTGAAAGTGATTCTTGAAAATTCAGAACCAGAATTGTTTTCAAAACAGATTGATTATTTGAGGGTTGGAATTGAGGATGGAATTTATGATGAGTTTGAGAAACCTAAAATTTTACTTGAGTTTGTCAACCTTATTTTAGAATTGATGAAAAACTGAGGGGGAATCATTCCTCCTCTTTTATAATTTAAGAAATTAAAAAATCTGAATTTATTTCAGTAGAAAGAGGGAAAAATGGTTTTAAACACAAAAACAGAAGAGTCTTCTCAGTTTGAACAGATGAAGCAAATAAAGGATATTATCCAAAAAGGAGATTATCCACTTTCAGAACAATTTATGGATGTTGTCAGGTTGTCTATTAAGAAGCTAACTAAATATCCTTTTGTCAAAGTTAATGCCGGATCAGTAAATGAATTGAAGCTTCCTGTTTTTCAAATTTATTACTTTTTAAAAACGGATACGTTTGAAATCTTTTCAGAGTACGATGTGGAAGATCTTCCGTTTTTCACAGATGATTTGTGTGTCAACCAACCAATTTTGCTAGGAAAGCTCAACTTAAACTCAAGTCGTGAAACTCGACAGTTTAGAGCAATTTTTGGAAAAAGTTTATTGAACGGATCAGAAAATAGAAAATTAGAAGTTAACGATTATTATCTTGATAGATTTATAAATTACAAATTTAAAAGTTTTATTAAGAAAAATTTATTGTCAATTTATCAGAATTTTTTGAATAACGGTGATTTTCCAAATATTATTACTCGATAGTAAAAAGGAGAGTTAAAGCTCTTCTTTTTTTATTAAAGATTTTATTCTCTAATCTGTTATAATTTAAGAGAATAAAAATAAAACTATTTAAATAGAAAGAAGGAAAATAAAATGATTAAAACATCAGGATCCAGCAAGATGGATACTATCAAAAAAATTAAGAGTGCGTTTGAGCGTGTATCTAAATCTGATTTCAAGTTTAGCGAAGGCAATATCAATGATCTATGCTCGGCTATCTTTAATTTCAAAGATGAAGGCAACTATCTCAACAAGCAAGAAGGGTCTTTGAAGAATTTAACATTCAAAACGATCAACGTTTGGTACTTGTTTGATACGGAAGAGTTTATCTTTGAGATGAACGGTATTCCACGTTACAAATTAGAGCAACAAGCTATTAAGATTGGAACTATCAACTTCAATAAAAATAAGGGTTCATCCTTATTGAAGGACGCCTTTGGTTTGTCTTTGTATAAAAATAAATTTGGATTCATTGATCCAAAAATTGATGACAAAGACACCCTGAAAAAGTTTGTTGAGAGTGCAGCTAAAAATTTTGTGGTAAAAAACCTAAAAGAGCTTTACAAACAGTTGTTAGAATACGAATCAACTTATTCTAATAATTTTCTTAAAAAGCCAGACAAACCTTGGGTTCGTTCTGGTGAATTTACGGTTCCGCTTTGTCTTTTAAGTGAAGTTGAACGAGATGAGGCTCTTGAAACTCTAATCTTCACTGAATCTACTTCAGAAAAGTGGACACACGCTTTAAAATTATCAGTTGATGGTTTTGAAATAACAAATCAGAATCTTCTCTCTTACACAAAACCTTTCGAAGAATACGTCAAATCTTTTGTGAAGAACGAACAGGATAACTTTGTTAATAATTTGATTACTGAAATTGGTTCAACAGCTAAATATAACAAAAAATTGAGATTGGACTATATTTCTAAATATTTGTATAGTTTGTATACAAAAGAAGATCTTTACGATAGCTTCGATGGTGAAGAAAAGTTGAATCAAAAATTGGAATCTCTTGGTATGCAATTTGAAGAGGTGTTGGAAGATACTGATAATTTCATTCTGTATTTATTCAAGGAACTGTCAAAGCGTAGCCCAGGTTATGGTATGAAGTTTTTATTATACATCCTAGATGATGGTTATTATCATCTATCAAGCCATATATCTAAACATTCTAGAGTTGGTTATGGTTACGGTTATAATAATAAAGATTCGCAAATAAAATCTGCGTTTAACAAGATTTCTAATCACGTTCTAGATTTTATTGAAGCGAAAATTGACAGTCGTGATGACCTTCTGTCAGAATATATTGCGTTTGAAGAAAGTTCCGCTTCAAAAGAGAAAGAACGACACTACTACGGCTCTAGAGCTGTTGATCTCGGTGATTTATTTGTTATCAAAATCAAATCAAGATACAAGGACGAGTCTTTGAAGGTTGTGAGCAGCTTCAAGGTTGAAAAGAAATTGAAGTACGAATCAACAATCCGTATTAAGAAAATCGATGATTATGAAAAACGAATACTTCAGATGATTAATTTTGGTAAAGAATTGTCCTTCTCAGAACCTGTAATTTTTGGATTCAAATTTGAAGATTTGATAAATCTAATCACTGTAAAAGTCGACGAAACTGATGATCGTGTTAAACTATTCGAACATCTTCTGGATCAATATAAGGATGATCTGACTGTTCTAATTCCAGACGGTGAAACATCTGAACAGTTTAAGAAGAAGATTATGTTATTCAATGAAAGTATCGAGTCTGGTCTTTACGACGAGTTCGAATCTATCCCGGTTTTGAAGACGATCCTAAAAATCTATCTTGCAAAAATCTAAAATCAAAAAAAAGAGGCTTTCAAACCTCTTTTTATTTTTGATTAATACTTATAAGTTGTTCTGAAATACCTAGCAAATTTTCGGAAGTCTCCTTGGATATTTTTATTAGCAAAATACGTTCATCTTTGGATAATTGATCCGTAAATAAATCAAGAGTTTCCAAACCAACAAAGAAATAAGCTTCTTTTTGATTGAAATCAGAAAACATATCTTTAAATTTTGATTTATCTATGTCTGTTTTATTCAATCCCTTTAACAGATTTGATTGAAAGCTTTTTAGGTATTCTAAATAACTTTCCATCTTACTCAATAAAGTTGAAACTTTATCAATTTCAATCTGTTTTTTTCTGACAAGTTCACCGAATCGACTTTTAAAACTTTTATCATCGATATTTTTGAAATTCACTTCATCAAAATAAGGTTCTACTTTGAGATTTACGTTTGAATTTTCAAACAATTCAAAGAAACTATCTCCTAACTTATTAGCAATTAAAATTAGTTTGTCTGCCGATATAGTTTTATGATTTGACAACAACCCCTTATAAAAATTTAGCATATTTATATTTGGATTTTTATTCAAAATTGAGGATAATAACTTTCTCTCTTCAATACCAAATGGATCGTTTAAATTATTGAAGAAGAATAATAACTTTTTCTCATCATCTACAAAATCCAGCAGAAACTTTTCCACCCTAGTACCCAAATTATTTTTTGTGTTTTCAAAGTAATTAATCATAACTCTTCCTTCGCTTCTGAAAAAAACATCGAAAACAAAATCTTTAAGTTCTTTTTCAAAACAATCGTTGGTATTCGAGAGTTCATATTTTCTTATATCGTAACCTAACATCACCTCATCAACTTTGTTTGTAGGTATTGTTTTAATTCTGTTATACTTATAGATTACTTTATAAAAGTCATCAAAAGTGAATAAACCAAAACTATTTTTAGAAAACCTATCAAGTAAAATTTTCTCAACAACTTTTGAATCTAAAACTGAAGGGAAAGTATCACCACGATTTTCCTCACTGAATATTGTTACAAACTTATCTTTTGGAAGAAGTTTTCTGCTTGACAAAAGATAAAATTTTCCATTCTCAATAGAAAAAACAATTCTTGAAAGGTAATTGACTCGAATCTTTACACCCTCTTCACCAAAAATCTCTTTATCTGGTAGGTTTAAAAATTGATCACCCGATTCTGCATATTTGTGAATTGATCTTAAGATTTTTTGCTCTAATCTTAATAAAAAATCACCTGTATTAGTTTCAATCATCGTATAATAATCCTTCTTTCTTTTTTATTTATTTATTTTCTTAAATTATATCTCTAATCAAAAAAACAAGAGGAGTTATATAACCGCTCTTGTTTTTTTCTTATTTTCTAATTATGGACTTTTTTGTAGGAAGTTTTGTTTAAAATTTTCTTTATCAAAATTAAATAGACTATTCCACTCTTTTTCTAAATAATCAAATGCCCAATCTCCAAAAGTTGATTTCCCTAAACTCTGAAGAAATTCCAGGAGCTTATTTTCATCTGTTACAAAATCAGATAAAACTTTTGAAAAATCAGAGTTTGAGTTTTTATTCAAAGTCTGAGAGTATGGTTTTGATTTAAGGTGTTTTACAACAAGACTGTCAGAACCTTTGAAAAGTAGATTGTAAACGAAATTTTGCAAGTTAAGTTTGTAATCACTATCTTTGTCTGAAAGTTCGTAAAATCTATACAAAAATTCACGTGCCTCACGCTTAGAGGTTTCTCCTTTAATCATATATTCATAAAGGAATCCGTATATTTTGTCGTAATAAAATGTATTAAAACTGTAATTTGCTATGCGATTAACAATAATCTTCGCAAACTCCTCGGCGTTTACTACGATATCAGTCATCTCTTTTTGAAAATCAAGACTAGAATCGTAAAGTGTTACAAACTGATCAATTGGTAACATTTCCACCGAGTTTACACAGTAGAATTTGTCATTAAAAATACAGAATACAATTTTCGAACTTCTGTGCCCAACCCCGATTCGCATTTTATCAGGAGGAAACACGCCCTTTTCCGGAAAATTAAGGAATTGATCTCCAGATTTTGAATATTGATTTAGAACCTTAATAATGTGCTTTTCTAATTCTAAAAGCAAATTATTATTTTTGTTTGTTGCAATCAAATAACTGCCCTCTTTCTAAAACTGTAAAAGTTTATTTTTTTCTAAAATTATAAAAGATGACTAGAACCTCCCCCTCTTTTTTGTTGCAGAAAATTCAATTTTTTGATATAATATAAGAAACAAAAATATAGAAAGAAGGAATTAAAATGGTTTTAAAGTCTGAGATTTTATCTCAAGAAAAAGATGTCATTTTTAAAGAACGTCTGAAAGAACTTCTGGAATTGTCTCAGAAAGATGATATCCTGAATTTAATTCAGAATTTAAATCGACGCTATTCCACTTGGGAAAAAATTGCGATTAAAGTGATGAAAAAAAATAGAAAAATGATGAAGGACGATCGAACTGAATATTTGTCTATGTTTATTTTTTTATTCACCTATCACCCAAATAATAAACAAAAATTAAGAATTGAATTGAAGCCGTTCTTTCACAATGGACTTTTATCATCAACTAACGGACAAAAGTTAACCGTTTCAAAATTGAAGAGTTCTTCTAACGAGATAGTTTTGGGGGTTCTTCCAATGAGCTTTCCATTATCCAGCGAAAATCATCCAATTCTAACTCTTCGGCAGCTTGAATATCTAAAGGAATTTGTTAAAAATAGATTAAAGGATATTTTTGATGAAATTTCGGAAGATTATTTGAATCCAGAGAACTCAACAGGGTCAAAAGATATTTTGAAGAAATATATTCCTTATAATTAAGGAAAGTAAAAATAATATAGAAAGAAGGGAGGTAATCAAATTATGATTATCGAAAACCAAGAAAAGCGTCAAGCTGGTATTGTGGTGATTACTGGAATTTCGGGTTCTGGTAAGACAACTTTATCAAAAATTTTTGATGATGAACACACGTTGATTTCGTATACCACACGATCCCCACGACCCGGGGAGGTAGACGGAGTTGATTATTATTTTCTTTCAGAAGCTCAAGCAAAAGAACTGTCTGAGTCCAACTCGGTTTTTGAGGAAACAAAATTCCAAGAAAATCTTTACGGTGTTACGAAAGATGAGGTTGTATCGAAGACCGATAATTTCACCAATCACGCTGTATTAGTTGCAGATACGAATTTCTACTCACACGTATTTCAAGATCAGGGTGATCTGTATTACGAGTATGGTGGTTTACGTGTGAAGGTATACCCTGTTATTTTGAATCTACCTATTGATGTTGCTATCGAGCGTATCAAATCTCGTGGTGGAGACGAAGAACAAATCAACGGTCGTATCGAACGAGTTCAACTCGAACAGGAACGGGTATCAACCATTCAAGACTTGTTCTGCTTGCCAGTTTTCAACGTTCTTCCTGACGTGTCACTCGATGGCAACGTCGAACGATTTGTTGAATTTTTGGATGAAACGTACAATATCTAAAAAAGAAGAGTGAATATTTCACTCTTCTTTTATAATTTAAGAAAAAAATATTTTACTGAATTATTTTCAGTTAGAAAAGAAGGAAATTTATAATGAAAAGAACTGATGAACCAACAAAGAGCCAATCTTTGGAAGGTAAGTTTTATTTAAAAGCAGTAGCTAAACTTTTATCTGAAAAACCGGAAGATATCTCAGTTATTGATTTGGGTGGATCTTTATTCAATTCTCGTGTTGCTTACTACGATGATAGCACAAAAACGATTTATTTAATCGAATCATCTGATGGTGGAATCAATCTAATCAATATAAAGATGATGAAAGAAAAACTTGAAAAACCACTGAATATTTACAACCTAATACCTGTAACTGCTTCAGTGAAGATTCAACAAAATGAGGATGAATTTAAAAGATTACTGTTTAATTCTATCAGAAAAGATTTTGAAGATTCAACCTTATCTGATAATTTAAAAAAGGATGACTTTGTTCCTTTTGTAAAAAATTACCTAAAATCAATAAATATTAAAGGTGATGAGGGATACAAATCGATTTTGTTCTTATTGGAACTCGGATTGAAAGCAAAAGATGTCCGAAAAAGTGAAAATTTTATGAAATACTTACAAAAAGTTACACTGGAACAATTTGGTTACTTAAAAGAAAATCCTTTGGATAATAGATTCTTCTTCCCATCTATCTTAATTTTGTTTGAGATTGACGATATTGTGAGTGGCAATTTACCAGACGAGGTAGTTAAGTTTGTTGAAAAATCTGGGATCAAAAAACTTGTGGAGAGTGATTGGTTTGGTATTGACATCCAACTAAACTTTATCTTGAAGGAGATGACACAGCTTGGATATTTGAAGAAGAAATATTTTTCTAATAATCCGGAACGTGTTATTTTAACAGAAAAAGCTACAAAGTACCTCAATACAGCTGAAAAATATGAGTTGATGGATTACAACTTTTTGAAAGAATCACCATTTTATCGCAGTGATATTTACACTTTTTTTAATAAGAAAGAAGAGTTACCGGATATTTTTTATAAATTCTTCAAAGAAGAAAAGAAAATTTTGGGGAAAAATCGTTGTATTAGATGTTGCGATTATTTCAGTAAAGAAAACAAATCCTTATCGCTCCTTGAATTACACAAGAAAAAGATTTTCAGTGTAACCTTTGATTATGAGGAAGGAAATCCACTAAACGAAAGCGGAGCTCTTTCTGAAGTATATCTTAAAGAAAATGTACTATCAAAACTTAAGGATAAAGGCGCTGTATTTTCGGACGTGTTAAAGAAATATTACGAGTTGATTTCTAACGAATACATTGACTTTTTCCTTTATAAGTATGATCAGAGTGATCTTCGTGATATGATTAATGGACTTATCGAGGAAGCCAAGTCTGACTTGCGAGAGGAATTAGAAAAAGAATTTTCTTTAGAACGTGAAGAATTTGAACGAATTATTGAAAATAAGAATGATGAGATTTTTTACTTGACTCAAGAAATTGATGATCTTCGAGATTAAGCATAAAAGTAATAGCTTATAAAAAGAGGAATAAACCTCTTTTTATTTTTTTTGCTTTAGTTTTTTTATTTCTATATATTTTACAAAATAAAATAAATCCAAACATTTATGTTTGGTCGAACAGAAGGATAAACAAAAAAACAATCCCTGGGTTAGGGGTTGTTTTTTTTGCGCTCTGTTTTATTAGATTCTATAATTATTACAAATAATAAAAAACACCTGATTCAATCAGGAAAGAAGGAGAAATAAAATGAAAAAAACTATAAAGCTTGGTCTAACTGACCGACACGCTGACGGAATGCCTGCCCTTGACGGGTACGTATTCCCATCAGTTATTAATGATGTAACTGATGTCAAAGCAATGGACAAGATGGCAGCTGAAGCTATCTTGCCATTACTCCAATTTAAAAAAGTTGCTAAGGAGGCCTTAGCAAACGCTGATATGGGCGACCAAGTCCTATGGCAATCTGATAAAGGGATTGACCTATACGTGACTGGGCTTACGTCCCTCACAGCTGCTGTTATCAAGTTGGCAGCTTACGAGGGTATTGCCCTAACTTTGTGGCACTTTGACCGTGCTACAAATACATACTTCCCACAAGTTATTTTTAAATAATTGTGGGGAGTATATCTTATCTTGCAAGATTAAAATCGACTCCTGGGTTAGGAGTTGATTTTTTTATATTTTAAAAACAAAAAAGGAGTTTTTAAAACCCCTTTTTCTTTATTAAATCCAGTGAGAATATACATTCTCAATCAAATCCAGGTAAGCCTGTTTGTTGAGATTCTTTGGTAGTTCTTCTGGAAGTTTATCGTTATAGAGTGTAACTGGAGATTCAGGTACGTTTATTACCTTGTTAAGTTGACCAGTTTTCATATTATAACTCTGAACTCGTTCGCCAGATTCGGTTAGCAGGAATCGATTGATACGAGGTGCTAACTTCAAATTAAAAACAGTTCTAGTTTCTCGTTGCGCTTTTGATACAAATGCAAATTCTGAAACATTTCCAGATTTGATTTCTTTCTCTAACAAATCAAGCAACTCTTCCTCCGGATTCAAAAGTTTTTGTAGAATAACTTTATCAACAACCCGAGGTTTTGTTCCGAGTTTTTTGAGGTTTGAAAGTTGATGGTGAACTAGATCATCGCCTTTAGCCTCAACCAAGACACCATCGTTTACTAGGATACGATCATTATCTGATTTTGCAATATACAAGTCAATCATTTCAGATCCAATCTTCATACCCCAGAACTCTTCCCATTCACGAACAACACTTGTGATATCTTTCTCAGAAGTCCAAAACACACCATCTGTGTTAGCACTCCAAACTTCACCACCTGCACGCAGGATACGTGTCACTAGGTTAAATAGAAGAATTTGAAGGATGATACGTCCTTGAATCATACCGATTGGGTTGTAGATTGGTGTTCCGTTACGGTCTGCATTTCCGGTAGGTTCGTTAGTTGCTAATTTGCTTGACTCAACACCTTCATTAATTACAGTCACGAGATCTGAAATTGTTTTAACAGATTCTTCGATATCGATACCAAAATCTTTAATCTGCTCTTTTAGCTCAAACAAATCCAGGAATCCTTCGCTATTCGCTTTATCGATAAGTTTCTTTGCTTTTTTGTAGGCAAACTTATCCTCTTTGTATCCACGATAAATTCCGGCGATTTCAGGACTGAAGATGTCCTTCGCTAGAATAATTTCAGTATAAGCGCCTTCCACGTCATCGTGATGAACATTTTTCTTACGGACACAAACGGTGTCTAGTCGTTTAGTATGTAAGCCACCACCGGAAGATGAAATTTCCAATTTATTATCAATTGTAAATTTATAGCTTGGGAAAGAAACTTCTTTGAAAACCTTTTCAGCTTCGAAAATGTGTCCACCTGAAGCAATAATTTCCAAGTATTTATCCATCGCAGCTTCCATCTCAGCTTGATAACGCTTCAACTCTTCCTTCCAGCCGTCAGGAATAAAATCCAATACGTTGCGACCATTAAATTGCCAGTCAAACTTCTTATCCTTGTGGTTTTTGAATTGTCCGTTGCGTGTGATACCTTCAGTTGCTAATTGAGCTCCAGTTTTAGAAAATAGGTGTTCTTTTCCATCAAGGTATCGGTCAATCATTGCAAGATGTTGTTTGTAACCCGCTGTAATATAAGGATGTTTAAATACAACCTTCATATTTGAAGAACGGTTCATTGAATAAAGAACAACTTTTAAAAGTTTTTCTTCGTTCAACTTTTTCTTTGTCTTCAAATATACATCAGGTTCAGAAATTGATAACCCCATACGACCAGCAACCTCCTCTAGGGTTGTGCCTTGTTGTAATAAGTTTGCAATATCAAAGAAACCGTATGTTTGTTTTGGAGCCGGTGTTAGTTTCCAAGGTTTTACACGTTTAACAGTGAGTTGATTGTGCAACCAATCAATATCACTTTGATTTTTTCCTTGAGAAACAAGTGGCAAAATGTAAGAATCTAGGAACTTACCATTCCAGAAAACTACACGTTTGTTGTACAGGTAATTGTACAAGGCTTTGGAGTCTAAATATTTAGCTCCGTTCTTGTAAATCTCCGCTTGTTTAATTTTTCCACCAATTACAGACACGTACTTCTCATCTGAATCAAGTTCAGAAAATGTTGTGACTGTATGATGTTTCAGTAGAATGATATCTACAAAAATAATTGGTTTGTTAATGTCTTTAGCCATAATAGCTACCTTCTTTCTATCTCTAGCTTTGCTAGGAATTTTTTATTAAATTATAAGAAAAATAAAAAGAATAGAGGCATAACTCTCTATTCTTTTTTAAAAAGGAAGAATACTATCCATTTCTTCTAATATTTCAGAAACAATCTGAATAACCCTATTTTTTTGTTCAGGATCGCATTTTAATTGAAACATATTTATTAATTTCAGCATTGAATCATTGTCTAACAATCCAGATTTTAATTCTTCATCACTTATAAGCCAAATCGGTTGGCTACCAGATAGAAAATCTTTAAATTCAAAGCGATCATCAGAAAGTAAAATTTTTTTGTAAAATTCTTCAAAATCTTCCTTTGCTTTTTGAGCATAATATTTTAAAATATTTTCATAACCTTCACCACGAGGATCGATTAACATCTGGATTAAATTTTTATTCATCCAACTTGTTGAAAAATCCTTGGTTGATAGTTTTATATTATGCTGACCAACTTTAGAAGAATCTCTTGTATGATAAAGTGATAGTTTACTATCTGAATCAATATAAAATTCTATTTTGTTAGAACCTAAATTTGAGTCTAAATCCAATTGATTAAAAATTGATAATTTTTTTGTGAGGTATTGTGAAATTCTCTTGATAGTTTCTTCTCTATCAAGTTCAACACTAGGCTTTCTGGTATTAATAAGGTTATTAAAAATATACGCCGTTTCAACCTCAAGTTTCCTAATATTTTTTGTTAAAAACAGATACATTTTTTTGTTAATATCCTGTGGAACTCCTGTAATATTTAATTTCGTGATTTCCAATAGATATCTATGTTCTCTACCAAATTTACCACCAGGTTTGAAATTTGTTTTTGAATCAAAAAATCTATAATCAATATCAAAAACTAAATTTTCGAGTATCTCGTCGTGTTGAATGATGAGGTGAGGATTGTTTGCGAACAAACGAATATCTCTATTATTACTATTAGTTTTAAATTTCGACTTAATTTCGCACAAAACTTTTTTTATTAGTAAATTAAATTTTGCGTCCTCTCTTAAACTTTCAATAAATTCAGTTATATCAGATTTTGCTAGATTTTTTGCAGCATTCATCAAATTAATAATTTGATTATTGTTTTCTTCTTTTGTTTTTACTACCATAATTTCCTTCTTTCTAAAAATTCTATTTTTAAAAATTATAAGAAAAAGAGTAAGTAATTGAAAATTACCTACTCTTGTAATAATCTGGATACAGCCTCCGCAAATCTTTTTCTCTGTTCAGGATCCTTTTCGTACTGGATTAGAGATTTCAAATGATCGAATGCGCCATATTTTTTGATTTCATCCTCTAACTTTCCTTCACTTAAAATTCCAAGTCCGTACTGTCCATTTTTAACATTATTAAGGGTGAAATTATTCCCCTCTAATAATAATTTTGACAAGTAGTTTTTGGCCTCTTGTTTGATTATCTTAGCGTAATAGATAACGATATCGTCATAAGAATCTCCATACCTGTCGTCCAACATTTTAATATAGGATGTTCTTAAAAACAATGAACTTCTTAAAGACAAAGATAAATCTATATATCCGAAAAATGTATTCTCTGGTGTGTGGGATTCGGTGACATTTCCTAAATTTCCATCGCTATCAACAAACAAGATGAAGGCGTTTGATATTGCTTCGTTTCCAATTAATATCTTTAAAGATGACAACTCTGTTTTGATACTTTTAGATACGAACGAAATGACGTCATCATTGGTTATATCTTTATCCGGCTCATCACCGAATGGATTGTTATTAATATCTATTTTCTTTATAATAGAAACTTTTTTCTTTGCCATTTCAATCCGTTTTTCAAGAGATAAATTCATTTTCTTATTGATGTTTGATGGAATATTACCCACTAAAAGATTTTTGACCAAAATTGTTTCGTAAGTATCATTACTCCAGGGAGATGATATAATAGAATACGGTCCGTCTTCAAAGTCACAAGAAAATTCAAGGTTATCCACAATATTTTCATATTCTAGAATAAGATGATGATTATTCGCCAATAAACGAACATCCCTATTTCTTGAATTTGTTTTTAAAGATGAACGTAAGTATTTCAAAATATCATCAATGGCATTATTAAACAACTCGTGATCAAGTAAATCTTCGTAAATTTCCTCAACAGTCTTATTGGCAAGATTCTTCATCCTATTAACCAAATTGATAAAGTTCGTTTCATCTTTGGTAGTCTTTACCATTTTTTCACCTTCTTTCTAAAACTATTACAGTTTTCAAATATTTCTTAAATTATAACAGAACTGACCGACATTGATGTGGTACAAGAATTATGAAATATTGTCTACTCCGTAATTCAAGATTTTTTTTCGTCCGTGACCACAATGACTATTTCATCTTGAAGCAGATGAATATTCTAATTTCATTATCTTATCTGTTTCACCACAGAGGAATTGCAACATCAAAGACGATGAAAAGTTATTTTAATTTGAATTTCCACACAGAGCCAGACGTCAATCACTTGGTCTTATTCTGGTTAAGTGGAAATACTATGTTATTTTATTTTATCTGTTAAAGACATACCTCTTCGAGCAATAACATAAGAGGCTCCTGAATGTATGTTTAATTTCATTTTAGGACAATATTTTTGTTTTGCAATCCAACTAGTCCAAGCAGGATTAACCTTATGTAAGAAGATTTTATTTTTAACGCATTTAGAAGTTATGATAGAATCAAATTTAGAGTAAGCGAGAGATGATAACATCTCATTATACTTCATACCCTTTTTACTAATTAAGTCATCTTTCTTTTTGTTAAAATTAAGTTTTTCTATAACTAAATCTTTTCCGGATTTTAAACAATAATCTTTTAATTTAGTTGCTATATATTGAAAATCGATTATTGTTTGATTGCCTTTGCCATATTTATAATATATATTAAAATTATTTATTAGATTACCATATTTATCGGTTTCACTAACTGAAACAAAACCCTTGTTAAAATCAACCCCCACCACACCATAACTATTTCTAGTAATACATAAATCCTTATTATGTTTAAAGTTGTACATAATTTGAAGAAATACTCTATTGTCTTTAATCTTAATTCTATAAGTTAAGGCACTTTCTTTTGTTTTAAGTAGATTCTTCAATAAATTAGTATAACTTTTATTATTGAAATAAAATTTTCCGTAAACAAATTTGTCATTTTCTAAGTCAATTTCTTTTCTAATTTTAAAATAGAATTGATTTGTTTTCGAACTGTATTTAACTTGAAAATTGTTATTACAGGTAATATCACCAGATCTACCTATAAAATAGATTTCGCTATCTCGCCTCTTAACAAATTCTTTATAATCTTTTTGTAATAATTTTTTAGTTCCAAAACAAACTTTATATTTACCTGTTTTAATTTCATTTAAAATATTGTTTAGCTTTTGTTTCTTAGTATTTAACCTGTTTTGTTTCCAGTAAATTTTAATTTTTAGATTTTTATATTTAGTAGAATTGAAAGCGCTAGGATTGTTTTTTAAATCGATTCTTTGTAGAGCTCTTTCATCTTTTAATTTAATAATCTCTTTTTCAAGATTGTGTATTTTTCTTTCTAAACTCTTTCTTTCAAAATTTTTTAATTCTTTAATAGATTCATATCGACCAAACATATTACTCAATATTGCGTCTACCGCTCTACTTGTCAGGTTAAACTCCTCTTTTAATTGAGCGTGAATAATATTTTTATCCTTTTGAGTGACCCTACCGCTCTTTATATAATAATTTTTAATTCTATGGAAGGTTAATCGTTGAATTTTATTGAACAGTTCAATGTAATCAGAAATGTATTTTCCAACCAACTGATTGTATTCCCTATTTATTTTTAATTCAGTTGTTATCGTAAATACATTACTCATTATTTAATAACTCCTTATTCCTTTTTTATCTAAAACATAACTATATCTTTCAAAAGATATAATACATTTGTTATCACATTTTTTGACTGCTTGATAAAAACTTAAAATGAATCAACAAATTTATTGATTGTATAATGGTTTTATTTATATTCTTTTTTTTGTAAAAAATATTTTCCCTTTTATATCATATTATAAATAAATAATATAAAAAAGTCAAATAAACTATGTAGAATAATTTAAATACATAATCATTCTACATAGTTTATTTATATTTATTTTTCGGTCTGTTAAAAACTTAAATTGATATAGCTATTCTAGCAATAATTCTGTAATAATGTCAGCGAAACGCTTCTTGTTTTCTTTTGATTCGTTATACAAAAGTTCTTTAATAGCACAAAAACTATTATTGTAACGCAATTCGCTTTTTATTTTTTTATCAGTGAAATAATCTAGTGAGGCTGTTCTAGCCTCCAAATCTTTAAAGGAAAAGATATCCTCTTCAATTAAAAATTTTGCACTTAATTCTAGAGCCTTTTTTCTAATTTTATCACAGTAATCTTTTAATAAAAACTTTTCATCTTCATCGTCAATAAATGATTTTAAAAATAACTTATTATCTCGAGATAAAAAATTGGTTTTATCGTTAATGCCAATTTTCAAGTTTAACAAATCAATAAGATGATTTTTAAAGCTAAGAGATAATTTTTTATTTTTATCAAGATAAACAGTGGTTGTTTTGAGACGGTGGTGTGACGATTTTTCAGAATGATAGATGTGGTTAGCAAAGGATAATTTTTCTTTCAAATACTTAGATAAAGAAGTTGCAACTTTATCTTCAGATTTGCATTTTGAGTCAACACGAAATGAAACTGTAAAGTATTCCCAACTAGATCCATTAGAAATTTTCTTAACTTTAGTATTAATTTTATCCTTAAATTCTTTCTTGATTTTTTCTGGAAATATTACAGAAACATACTTACCAACCTCAAAAGTATTGCTTGAGTTTTCGACGATATTAAAATCAAATTTTAAATCCTTAACCGCCTTCTCATACTCAAAGATTAATTCCGGATTTTCCGCAAACATCTTTGCAAAATCATCAGTGTAATTCAATCGTGCGTACAAATCAGCAAATTCATCATAGATTTCTTTTACAATTTTAGCCTCACCTATTTTGGATAAAATATCCTCATCACTCATTTTTGCAATATTCTTAAGCGACAAAGATAGTTCTAAAACTTCATTATTATTATTTTTCGAACTTTTCATTCGAGCACCTTCTTTCTTTATTTAAATTACTACAAATTGTTAACCAACAACTCTTTTACCAAAAGGAGTCTATTTTCAGTCTTTTCCAACCACTCCGGCAAATCATCATCAGGTTGCCACGAATATTTTTTCTCTAGCAAGGATAGTTGTGCTTTGTCTCCAAACTCCATATTCTCGGACAACCAACGGATGAAATCTGTATCAGATAAAGTGTAAATCATTACAGTTAAATTTTCTGGGTTGATTTCTGTTCCAAAATTAGGCCAGATAACTTTTAAAAAGTCATAAACTTTTTCTGGAGCAGCAGGTTTTGTATTATCTTTCGATTTTTTCATTCGAATACCTTCTTTCTTTCGTATATTTTTTATTTAATTATAAAAGAGAATTGACTACAAAAACCAACTCTCTTAATCTCTGTGTCTACTTCTTAGGAGAGAACTTTTTTAGCTTCTTTTTTGAAGATTTTTATTAACTTCAACAAGAAATCATCTTCTGAAATTTTTCCAAAAGTATAGTCAAAGAAATCATTGTTGATATCTGGGTCGATTGGGTTAATTTCGAATCTTGGAATGTGACGGGCAACGGATAAATAAAAATCTAAAATCGTTTTGCGATTTTTATTGTTTGTAATAAATAATTTACCATTCTGATCAAAAGAAAGCGTGACTCTCACAGAATCAATAGCACGATGATCAAAAATCAAATTAACAACATTTCCTTGATTGCTAATCATTGAACGAACAGATTCAAGAATACGTGAATACTCATTTTGTTCGAATGGTGAATAATAAAATGTTCGATCACTCAGCAAAAAACCCTCGTCAAGTTCTTTTAGGTTGTTTGAGATATAATCGATATATTTGCAAAGATTAGGATTTGTATTTTTGGGAAAAATAAGTTTAATGTCATCAATTTTGTATACAGGTATTCCCATCTCAAAACTATCTAAATTATTACCTTTGATAATCTCTGATTTAAAACGAATTTTATTCAACATAGGAAGAACCAGTTCGTCATTTTGGTAATCAACTTCAATTTCCATTTTTTGGATAGTTTCAAAAAATTCAAAAATTAATCCAGGATTTTCGTGAAACATAATGATTCCATCATCACCATCTCGACTTTTATCTAATCGAGCACGCTCTTTAGCCTCTTTGAAAACCTCATCGAATTTTTTTCTAACAGAACCTAATCGGTTGATAAGAGCCTTATTCTTCTTGAACTCTTTCAGGAGATCCTGCTCGCTTCCACTACGTAAAAATTCTAGTTTTTCATTAAGTTTAGTTGTCATTATAAAACCTTCTTTCTTTTTATTCTTTTAATTTATTATATCAAAATTCGTACTTTTTTTCAATAAAAAAAAGAGGGTGCCGCCCCTCATTTTTATTTATTCATCAACTTGACAACATCGTCAGCTAATGCGTCAATAACGTCGTCAAACCCGACTCCGTTTTTATTGAATGCAAAGTCGATGAACAAGTCAGAATGATCTTTGTTATCAAAATCGACAACAATTGATCCGAGGAGTGGGTGTAGGCGGTTAACAACATCGCCATCACGAACCACGCCGAAAAATGGATTTGTGATTACTTTGACCATTCCATTAACAGACATTAAAAATAATGTCTTTGTGGTTCCAAGAGGACCCTTGGAGTCTTTTAGCGCTTTTGCTAAAAGACCCGCACCAATGTTGAAGTTGGCGTCGGTTGCGGCATAACCGATAATAAACATTGGTGAATTTGTGTGACTTTTCACCACTTTAGACTTATTAAAGTCATTAGTGACGTTAATCACACGATTACGCATAGCCATAACAGCTTTGCGGACAGCTGTTGAGTTCTTCAACATATCAACAGCTGTTTTTTTAGTTAATTTGTCAGTCATATTGTCCCTTCTTTCCCCGATTTTTATCGGATTTTTTTAAATATCTGAATTAATTATAGAGAAAAAATAAAAGGACATACTAATGTCCCTTTTTATTTTGCTTATAAAACTTCAAAAATGATATCGAAGTTTTCTTTTTTGATTGGGTAAAGTTCACCCTTCACCCCACGAGCAAGGATATCTGTTGGAAACAGATTTTCCTTACCTTCTAAAGTATCAATTGCGATATGCCCAACTTCTTTGACTGATTCAGTTGTTTGAGCTGTTTCTCCAATAAATTTCAGAACATCCTGAATATCTTCATCTTTTAAAGATGAAAATTCAATCACGTCAATTTGAATGGGTACTTTTTTATAAGTATCCCCCTCAACTTTTTCGTATGTTTTAGAGAAAATTTCAGGATCGACAGACCAGTAAGATACGCCATCAACATCCAATAACATCCAGTTATTCACCGGTAATAAAATTGGTTGTTTTGTATCACCAAAAGTTTTGGTAATCAAAATAGTTTTTGATTTTTCTTCAAGAACAGCCGGTTCAGATTCATTTTTATTTAACAAATCCAATACCAATTTGGTGTTAGAACCGTCATACTGCATAGCGAATGTTTCGATCGCTTTCTTTTGTGCTTTAAAGTTTTGTGTCATTTTAATCTCCTTCTTCCTCTGAGCTTGGCTCAGTAATTTATTTTTAAAATTATAGAAAAAAGAAAACCGATTAATTCAGTTTTCTTAAGAATTACCCTTTAACAATTCTGCAATAATTTCAGCAAAGCGTTCAATCTGTTTCGGATCTTTTTCATTCTTGATAAAATCTTTGAGCCCCAATACATTGTGATTAAATTTAAGCCCCTCTTTTATTTTTTTATCAGAAATCAATTCAAGTTTAGCGTTACCTTTTCGAACATCATCAATTGTAAAAGGATCATCCAAAACTAGAACTTCAGAGGCTTTTTTTATCGAAGCTTTGATTATCTTTTCAGCATAAAATTCTAACAAGAGTTTTTTATTAGAATCAATATTATTACATAAATAATCAAAGAACAGGCCATTTGTTTGAGAAGAGTATTTTCCAAGAGTATCTAATCCAACTTTTAGATTTCCAAATTTAATACATTCTTTTTGGTACTTATAACTCTTGTCTGTATAAAGTTGGCCATCCTTATCAATCAAAAGCGGCATAATTTTTGTAGTTGTTTCAATCCACTGATCCCGAAAAATAATATTAAAAGGATACAATTCTCTTTTGATTTTCTTAAGTAAAAATTTTTCAATTTCACTTTCCTTTGCTTTCCGGATATAACTTTTTGTGATATCGTAAAGATTAATCTCTAATAGATTACCTTTTACCTTTGAAAATCTTTCTGTAATTATTGTTTTGATATTAGGATTTGTATTTTGGGGAATGTTGATCTTTAAATTTTTAATTTCGTAAACGTAAGAATGATCACCGGTTACAATTCGTTCATCAAATGAAATCGTGATTTCACTAACTGCTTTTTCTAGTTTGGGAACTAAATCTAAATTTTCAACAAGCAATCTTCCTTCTTCAGTATCAACTTTTTTGACATTCAAAAAATAAGAACAATTTTTAATTAGAGTTTTTAAAACACCCATAAAAGACTCGTCACTTTCCAAAATTTCTGCCACATCACTGACAGATTTTTTTGAAAAAGTTTGCAGTTGTTTAAAAACATCAATTTTAGGATTGTCAATTTCTTTTGACTTTTTAACCATTATTAAATTCCTTTCTTTTAACTGAATTTATTTCAGCATTTAATTCTTTCTTATATTATAACAGAAATAAGCCTATATATCAAATTTAAAAAAGGAATATCAAACTTGATATTCCTAGTTTTATTACAGTGAATAATATTCTTGTAAACTTTCGTAACTTGGTTTATAATCGCCATTAAAGGCTGACCATTTGTATTTATACTTTCTATCATTAATCCAGAATTTCATCTTCTCCAAAAGATAATCTGAAAAAATAAGGTTCGTTAACCCACCAATCTTAATTTCATTAATAGATAAAATGTCTTTTACAGACCTAACAGAAAAACCTTGCTCTTCAGACATTTCTGAAACTTTTCTGCAAAATTTACATTTCTTAAATAAGAAAAACTCATAAATCAAAAAGAAAGATATACTACCTAAACCATAATAGAAGAACATTTCTTCGGATAGCATAACAATTCCAATACCGATCCCAAAAACAACCGCAAAGGGTGTTGGTATAACCGGGAAAAACATTTTTTCTTTTGCGTGCTTGAAGAAATTAATCTCCCAAGAACGCTTATCCAACAAGGTTAAGTAAGACTCGAGGTCATAACCTTTGTACCAGGAAAGATTTTTTAAAACCTCTTCCAGTTTTGGATCAAAAACGTTGTCAATCTTTTCAATATCTACAATATTGTTATCAGCAATTCTAGACTTTGTTGAATCATTTGCAAAATCAACCAATTTACTGATAACAACTTCGTACTCTTCCACTGAAATAAATTCAGAGAGTTTCTGTGCTTGACTGAAATACATTTCAGTAGATGGAATCTTCTCTTGACTAACGAAAGTATCACCTTCGTTATCTTTCAAGACCTTCATACGATTTCCTGAAACAGTTGAAACTGTGGATCCGCCATCTTCGAGCTCTAATTTTACTTTTCCATCAGAAATATTGATAAAGATGTTTGTTTCTCCAGTTGAAAATTGAGCTCCAACACTATTATGACCTTCCTTTAGTTTGGAGCTATAAATATCATTAATTTTTAGCAACTTATCTAAATAAATAGCCAATTCTTTTGTTAATGTCATTTGTTTTTTTTATCCTTTCTTAATTACAGACGCTCTTTAATCAAACTAACACGTTCTAAGTTTGAAATATCAGTTAATGATTCATTAAGAGTTTCGACTTGACCAATGATAACATTTACTTCCCTTGTCCTTGTGTATCCGGTGTAAACAAGCGATCTGTTCAAAGTTCTTCGTTGTGTTTTATCCACAATCTGAATAACGACCTTAGCTTCACTTCCTTGAGACTTGTGGCAAGTTATTGCGTATGCAATGTTGATATCGTAAATACTGTACCCTGAATACTCAACAACCCGATTTTCATCGACAGTATCGCCCTCAAACGTTACCTCCAAAACCTTTTTCCCATCATCTCTAATAATAATGTCAGTCACGATTCCGGTTTCTCCGTTAAAGACTAAATTGTCATAGTCGTTCACCATTTGAATAATTGGATCACCAACATAAAATGCAGAATTGTCTTCCTTGCGAATAATAACCGGCTCATCTTCTGGATGTTCAAACGTTCTCTGGATCTCTCGATTGATATTTAAGGTTCCCAACTCACCTTTCTTTTGGGCAGACAGGATTAAAATATCGCTATGGTCGAATCCTAGCTTTAAAAATCGCTTATAGGATTTAATGAGTGCGTCGATCCCCTCTTGAGTGTTTTGTGTATTGATAAAATAAGAGTCCGAAATTCCACCGTCACTTCTCTTTTCGTTGAAAACAAGCCCGTTTTGGTTTTCTTTGTTATAACCAACACCAGATTTCATAAGATGTGCGTTACTAACCAATCTCGATCCGTCAGCTTGACGAAAAACTTTATTTAAAATTACAGTTTCTACCTTTTTAGATTCAATCAAATCTCTTAAAATCAAACCCGCACCAACAGAAGGCAATTGGTTCTCGTCGCCAACAAGTAAAAGGTTTGAATTTGGTGACAATGCACTTAAAAGTTGAGAGAATAGGTAAACGTCAATCATTGAGGATTCATCCACAATAACAAAATGCTCCTCAATCTTCTTAACATTTTCCTCTCGACCAAAACCCTGAAGATGTAGTTTTCGGTGGATAGTAGAAGCAGGAAATCCCAGAACTTCTGCAAGGCGTTTTGCGGCTTTACCCGTAGGTGCTAGCAACACAACACTCGAGTCGCTAATCTTCCCTTTTTCCGAAAGGAAATCAATAAATTCCTTCACGGCCTTAACGGTCGTGGTCTTTCCAGATCCCGGCCCACCTGTCAAAATAGAAATCTTATTGTTCGCTAATAAATCTACAGCTTGTTTTTGATTATCTGCTAACTTAAACCCATACTTTTCTTGATATTCTTCGATAAATTCGTGGACATCATCCTCGGAAGATTTTGAGTAGCTAGTTCGATTGAACGATTTAATTAACTGAACGATATTTGTTTCTGCCAAGAAAGAGTTTTGTAAATACAGATAATACTTACCACTAGTTTTAGATTTAGTTTGATAGATCTCACCCTCTTTTTCCAATTCCCCTAATAAAATTGTTAGTTGAGTCTTTGTTAATCTTGCACCTTGAGAGCCAAATCTTGACATTCGCTCCCAAAACTTTGTATCTAAAAACTTATCCTGTAATTCTTTCAGAGGATAGGCCAGAGAACCTGATAATTCAACTTTTAATTTCAGGAAGTATTTGATTGCTGTACGAAATCGTAGTGGGTTAGCAGAGAAATCTAACAAACTAGGTAAATCCTTGTTTTCTTTTAACTGACGATAGTAAAAGTCGTCAGCGGCTCTCCAGTGCAAAGGGCTCACTTCAGCGATAATATAAGGGTTTGCAAGCAACTCATCGTATGATTTTGCACCGTATTTATCATAAATTTTAATAGCTAAATTTTCCCGTAGCTGCATTAAATTAAGGACTGTGAATACCTTGTTTAGAACTCCACCATCTACAAGTCTTGATTTTATACACTCCATAGTTTTGCTTGTGATAGGGACTCCAACTTTTTTAACTAACTCAGGGTTTCCTTGAAGAATTTGAATTGTATCCTCTCCGAAATAATCAAAAATACGTTCAGCCTTAATCTTCCCAATTCCATCAATTTGAGAGCTTAGGAAATCAACAATTTCAACCTTTGTTCTTGGGGTATAGACTTGAGGTGTTGTTTTCAACTTGACGGAATACCCGTAACGTTTATCGTGCTGAATGATTCCGGTTCCAGTGAACACATCTCCAATCCGTGGATCTAAGAACGAGCCTAAGATAGTGGTTCTGTTTTGAGGAAAAAGAACACGCTTATCATTCCAGGTAACATCAACGTTAACAATTGCGAAAGTGTCTTTTTGGAATAAGACTTTTTCGATTTTAAATTTTAATTCAATTTTCTGATGTCTATCAAAATCTTCAACAAAAATCGCTTTATTGCTATAAACAGTACCCTTTTTCAATGACTTCACCACCTTCTTTCTCAAGTATTTTAAAAGCAAAACAAAAAACAACGTAAGATGACGCAAATGTTGTTGTTCTTTGTTATCAGCAATCATTATATCACAACAAAACAACTAAGTCAATAAATAAAAAACAACCTCCTTTACTCTCGTGCTACATCTAGGTACTTTAAATTAACAAATAGTTATATATTATTATTCTGTAATAAATATAGTTATATATTATATATACTTAAATAATTAAAGAATAATATATACCCTTAATTAATTAAAGAATATTATATATACTGTAATAATAATAGTATTAGATTACTTTTACTGTAATAGAGAAGGCTCCCTTTGGTCGCTCTAGAATATTCGGCTTCGCCTTGTTGGAAGTCGCCTTCGGCTCCTTTTATTTTTTTCGACAGATAGGTTCGCTTACTCCGGTACATCGTTCGCATTTTCCGAACTTAATGCAAAAATAAGTAATAAATACTATTGTTTTTATCAAAAACAGAGATTCTTTCGAGAATCTTATTTTAAAATATCATCAAAATAGTTTGTAAAATAACACTTTTTAGGATATATTTTAAAATCAATATCTTTAATATTTTTCATAAAACTTTTTAATAATTCGATTGTTTTTGGATCCGTCTGATAATAATATTTTTATATTTGTTTAGATTAAAATATAAAGGCAAAACCTTATCAAACTGCGAATTATCGAAGATAATTCGCAATGGTTTGTGTAAGCAAACCATTCATCCAAATACTTTCATAATATTATTATTTTGTATAAAAAAATATTTTTAAGTATTCTTGTTGTTGATTTAAAACCATATTCAATTTTCAATGTGCACTTTAATATCTATTTCTTATAGGCTTTGAAATATAATCAAAGTCTATAACATTAAAAAAACATAAAAATCTTAGTTGAAAAACTCAAAGATTTTTTATCACGTAACTATTATAACATCCTTTTTTGAAATAAATTCTAGCTAAAAACACAACACCAAATCCCTTGTGTATCAAGACTTTCGCCAATATGTATATTAATATCTTGAATAAAATAATTGCATTTTTTTAATGGTAATATTTTCTTTAACCGGATCGAACTATAAGAACTCAATAATAACCTAAATGATTAAATAAAAACCGAACGTTAATAATGCTCTCTGTAAAATACATTCGTGTTTTAACGCAATGGGCTTAATTACTCATTTTCACATATTCACTTGAATATATTTGCAATATTGACATTTATTTTTAGGTAAAATTGACCCAGAATTTTTAAAAATAAAGATGGTAAAATAAAGAAAGAATGACGCAAAAAAATAAAAGGGGGTATTCAGCCTGAAATTGAAAAAGAATAAAAAGAATCTTGCTAGAATAATTGGAGTTTTAGGATCTTCTCTGATATTGCTTCAGCATTGTAATTCTACAACTCAAACGACACACGCAATAGGGCCTAGTCCAGCATTCGAAACTAGTAAGGTTGATGATGGAGCTAAAAAAGAAGCTATTATTCGAGCAGTCGCAAAACAGTTGGATGGTTTGTTGCCTCTAACTAACGAAGTTTACAAAAAAACTGAGATTGCAGAAAAACTTCACAAGAATTACGCAGATGTGGGTTACCCATCCGTTAACAAAGATAACAAAGAGGGGATTGATGAGGATGGCAAGATTGACGTAAACTCAATCAAGAAGCCGATCACGGAGCCTAGTAAAATTGAATTAGCCGAACAAGTTCGATATTACCAGTTCTTCTTCACCAACGGGTTGAAATATCAGAAGATTGATCCTGCACAAAGTGCCATCAAGGAATTTACAGAAAAAGATAAACTTAACTTTTTTGATTATGTAGATCTCATCAATTCTATCAAAGAAAATCCATCTTATTCAACCGCCGTTAAAGAAAAGAAATTAACAGAGGTTGAAAATGATCTGATGGCTGGTATAGAATTACTTTATTACGGAAATACAGATAAGAGTTTTTCTGCGATGAATGCGGTTAAGACTGTATCTTTGCCTTTTTCCTATAACAAATACAGCTATTTGCAATTGTTAGCAGCATACGATAAAGATGACGCTATCAACTCAACTTTAAGTTATTATTCTGAAATTATCGATACTTTGAATACGATCAGGCTTTATTCTGCCGGTGTTCGTCAAGGGCGAGATGTGCAAATCAATACCGCAGTTTTGGCAAATAACTTAAATGAAAAGTATAACAATGTTCAAGATAAATTGATTGCTCCTGTTGCGAAAGTTGTTAACCGTAACTTCCAAGAGCAAGAGGATCTTAAGGCTGGTGAAAACTTCCAAAAAGAACAACTTAAGAAAGAATTTAATATCAAGGGGGGCGAATAATTGAAAAAAGTATTCATAACAATTCTCGTCATCCTTGGTGTTTTAGGAGGCTCTGCTTTAGCAATTGCAGCTCCTAAAATCATTGAGCACCAACAAATTTTAGATAGTCAAGTTGCACCTTATACAATTGAAAGGTATTATTCTTGGGCTAAGGCATACGACGCTCTGGAAAAAGCCAATGATACTTTGTACTCTAGCTATCCAAAAGAAAAGGAAAATCCAGAAGAATATACTAGAGCGATTCAGAGGGATTATCCTAAAAAATATTTGCCTGATATGATCCAAGAATTTGGTATTGTAGTTCAAAAAGATTATTCTAGTTACTATATTTTTTCTGAGCGTAAAGGTGATCTTCAAAACTACACTTCAAGTTTGATGAAACAAATTCAATCTGCACGAGAAGGCTATTTACCTGTTGATAAAGAGCCGAACGCAAATGACGCTAACGTTCTTGTTGCTTTAGAAAAATACTATGCGCTTCTAGAAAAGTTGAATTATTCGATTGAAGAGTTAACTCAAGAACAAGCTAAAACTGGTGCTTTGGGCCAATACATTCAAGATAATGTAGGCGAAAAAATGTTCTCGGATCCAATTGCATACGGTCAGGTTGCTCAAAGTTATCTAAAAGCAAATTTGGAAAGATATAAGAATACTTTCGCCCACAGAGAAAATGATGGGGAATTGACAGTTGATCAGATAAAAGAAATTGAAACTATTATGTGGATCAATAAAGAATAAACTTAAAAAAATATAAATATATAGAATTAAAGAAAAGGTAGTACCTTTTCTTTTTTGCAATAAAATTAGTTAGAAAACTTATTCTTTTTTCAATCAAGGAGAATCTAATCGATGAAAAAAACAAAACAGGAGCTTATCAATTCCTATTCAGATAAGGATACGAATCACTTAGAGCCCCTAAAACATATTTTTTATAAGCCAACAATGTATCTTGGTAGTACAGAGACTCCTCAACATACGATTGAGGAAGCTTTGATGAACTCCATTGATGAGGCGAAAATTGGGGTTGCTGAACATATTATCATCACATTCCACTCAGATGATTCCTTTTCGGTTCAAGACGATGGACGTGGTATTCCATACGAATATTCTGAAAAATATAAACAACCAACAATGCGAGCCCTTTTTACTTTACCAAATACAGGAAAGGCTTTTGCCGGACACAACGATGGATCATCTCAGCACGGTGTTGGTATGAAGGCGGTTGTTGCAACATCAGATTGGTTTGAGGTTCAATCATTCAGAAAAGGTAAGACTGCAATTGATCGTTACGAGCTTCACGGAGATAATCCGGGAGTCCCGGTTATAAAACTTAATAAAAACGGCTCTCTTCCTCTGAAAAAAATTCAGAAAGGAGAGCCAGAGCACGGAACAATCGTTCGATGGAAACCTTCTCTAGAAGTATTCGATAAAATATCCGTCAATAAAAGAAGAGTTGAAGAACTTGCTCACCGACTCGCATATTTAAATCCAGGATTAAAACTGACTGTTATTGATGAGGATCGTGATTCTAAAAAGGATTATCTTGAATTAGGAGGAATTTCATCTTTAGTAGAAGATTTGGCTAAAAGCGCAGACTCTAATCTGATTACGCCAGTTTATCTTTTTAAAGGGATGTATGTATCTCAGTCAAACGGCAAGAAAAAAACTGAGTCTATCATCAAAGCAGAAGTTGCATTCGCTTGGAGTGATAATACTATTAAGAACGACCTGTTATTTACAAACAATGTTCCCAATCCTCTTGGCGGAACTCCTATTGTAGGAGCACACAAAGGCTTTGTTAATTTAATTAATAAATATGCAAATGATTTGAATATTACTAAAGAAAATCTTGAGGGTCGTGATATCATCCCGGGATTAGTTCTTGTTATATCATTGACTCACCCATCACCAAAATTTGACGGGCAGGCTAAAAAAGAAATTACCTCAAGTGACGCATTGACTGCTTTATCTTCAATCGTTTTTGTTGATTCTCAAGCTGTTATAGATAGAAATATTGACGGTATTCGTGATGTTGTAACTTTAGCTTTAAAGAGGGCAAACGAACGGAAGAGACTACAAGAAGATAACTACGAGCTTAAAGGTAAAGAAGTAAATCGAATGGTTCTAAAGAAACTTTCCGATTGTGATATCAAGGGGTACGGAAAAAATTCTGAGTTTTTCATAGTAGAGGGGGATTCTGCTGGTGGTTCGATAAAAGAACGGAAGGATCCAACTTTCCAAGCAATGCTACCAATTCGTGGTAAGATTATTAATGTTATAAAAGCTACACCAGAAAAAGTTTTTGCTAATAACGAGTTTGCTGCTATTTTTAAGGCTCTTGGTTGTGGAATTAATGCTAAATTTGACATCAAAAAGCTAAATTATGATAGAATTATTATTGCTACCGACCAGGACGCTGATGGCGCTGCGATCAGTTGCTTAATACTTTCATTAATACTAAAATTCACTCCAGAATTAATTAAACAAGGACACGTTTATCGGGTTCTTACTCCACTTTTCGTTAACAAACTTAAAAATGGTGATGTTCATTACACTTATTCAAATAAAGAACAAGAAGAGTTCTTGTCTAAGGCAAAAAATAAAAAGAATGTTATTAGTACAAGCCGAAACAAAGGACTCGGAGAACTTTTCGATGAAGAGGTTGACTCTGCTATCTTAAATCCAGCAACAAGAAGACTGATTCAATTCCAGATGGACGATGATAACATCGAAGAATGTTACGATATTGTTGAAAAAATGATGGGTTCTCGTACAGACGATCGCCAAGCTATTTTCTTTGACGAAAAGTTATATCAATAATTTTTTTAAAATAACGTACAATAGAATCAGAGAATAAAATCCAAAAAATAAGGAGAAAATTAAGTGCTTTTTATTATTACAGAAAATAAAGATATTTTAAATAAAACCCTACCATTCGTGGATGAACTTTCAATTGTTTATTCAAGAAGTGTTAAAGAATTAACAGATTATAGAATTGTTCAATCAGAAGATGTGGTTCTTCTTGCTAACGGCGAAACTGTAAATTCTAACGTTCGAAAGAAATTTCCTGAACAAACAACACTAATTGATCTTGGTAAAAACGGTGGTGTGGAAAATTTAGATCTTGCATACTTATTCATCAAGGTTCTTGGTAGACCTCGTTTGGGTGCATATTTACACGATCAAGGCAACCTTCTGAACTCTGTTGTTGTAGACTCCAAAAATAAAGTTGAAGTGGTTTCGGCTGTCAATATTGCAGAAGATAAAAATGTAACTGTTGAAGAAAATAACAAAAAAGTTAAATCTAAACCTGTTGCAAAAAAAGAGTCTGTTAAAAAAGCAGAAGAAAAGCTTCCAGTTGAGAAAAAACCGGAAATTAGAATTGAAACAATTGAAGAAGAAGTTCCTATTAAACCAAAAAGAAAACACCTAGTAGATACTGAATTGGAAGGTGTGCAAGAGCAACTTCTTTCTGAAGGTGTTCCGGGTATGGCAGTTCGTAATGTCGAAGTTACTTATACTGACGGTGTTGAAACTGGACGCAAGATTCTTCGTGATACGTTTAAAGTTATTAAGGAACCTGTTCCTGCAAAATATATCGTTTCTGCTGAAAAGGATCGTATGACACCACCAAATCAAAAATACTTTGAAAAGGATTTGGCTCGCCCAGTAGCTCCAAAGAGTGAAAAAAAGGCTCCAGTCAAACAAAACACAAATAAACCTGTAAAAGCAACAAAAATTGCCGCAAATAGACTAGGTTCTTCAATCGCAAAAGATGAAAAACCCAAAGATATCACTGAAGAAATCCCAACTTTTGTAGATGAAACAAAGAGTTCTTCAGAACAAGAACAATCAAACGATTTTCCAACATTTGTTGATGTAACTGCTCCAGAAAAGGCAGATTCAAAACAAGATGATGAGTTTCCGACATTTGTAGATGTTGATTCTGAATCTGGAAACAAAACAGATACAAATGAAGATGATTTCCCAACATTTGAGGATGGTATTCCTTCAATGTTTCGCACTAACTAAAGGAGGTGGTCTTTTTGACAGCTAAGGGAAGTAGAGAAGGACTATCAAAAACCCTTCCTTTTTGGTTAATTGAAAAGAATGAACATAGAAAGGAAGATTATTACTTCAAACTATTATTTCAAGATATCGTAACAATGAATTTTTCAATCCCTGGAATTGTTGAAGAGGGTGAAGTTGTAGCTGTTATTGATACAGACGGTGGGCAAGCTATTGTTCCAGCAAAAGAATTTTCTGTTGTGAAGAAATTGAATCATCGTATTCTAGGAAAGGTTTTGTCAGGTTACTTAAAAGAAATCATTCCTGTAGAATATGAGGATGGCACAACTGAAAAAATTGCAATTTTTAGTACAAAAGAATACGAGAAGCGATCTAGAGAAAAGTTAATTGAAGAATTAAAAGAAAAGGATACAGTTGTTGCTGAGGTAATTGGTTTTACAGACTACTCTGTTATTCTATTTTGGAAAGGGATTCGATTTGAATTATTTAACAAGGATATTGTTGGTAAGGGGAATACTATTAATGTAAATCTCTTAATTCAAACGGGCGATAAATTGCCGGTTAGATTGAAAAAGGTTGCTAAAAATGGCAAACTCATCCAGGTTGTGGCCGTTAATAAATTAAATGATCCTGTTTACACAAAAGAGTTTAACGAATCTGAAATTAAAGAAGACGATGAGTTTACTGGTGTAGTTACAGAACGTAACGAACAAGAAATTAAAATTAAAATCGGTAGAAACTCCGGTGAGGATGGTAGAAGTAAGTACGAAATTATCGTTAAATCGAAGTTTCCACATCCTGCTATCAAGGATCAAGTTTTCGAAGATCAGATTGTTAGGGTTAAGATCAAAAAAGTATTTAAGAATGAGAAAAAGAATAAGGTGATTATCACTGGTTATATCGTTTCAGTATTTTCTCACTATATCGATGACGCTATTATTCAATTCCGCTCAGATGTTGAATATGAATTGAATAGACTTCAGGCTTTAGAAAAAGAACAAATTGAGTTAGAAGGGGAGGCATAATTTGGCTATCAAAACATCTGAGATTAATCTTGATTATTTCAAAATCAAAGATAATCTATTTCAAACATTTAAAAACCCAGGATTTTCATTCCGTTCTGTTGCAAACGTTGATATTGCACGAAAAATGCAAGACGGCAAAATTAGTCGTGACGTTGTTGAATTGATTAAATTTGTATTTCAGGTTAGATTTGCAACACACGATCAAATTTCTCGTGGAATTGGGAAGGAAGTTTCTGATAAAACAATCGATGAACTTGTTAGATTGAAGTATCTTAATGTGTTCACATTGGGAGAATTTCAAGAAGAACATTATTCTGCAAAAGAGAGCGATCTAAAAATTTACGTTCTTGATTTTGCTGGAATTTACGTCTTGAATTACGAGGGTGTTGATACTTCCAACTGGAGATACACCGATTACTTCAAATCTTCACGTGTTATCCGTAACAACTTGGTTCAAGGTGAGGTTGTTATTGCTTTTCGTAACCTTAGACAACTTCGTATCCGTGAATACAAAGAAAATCCAGAATTTCGTATCGGACAGACTGAGGTTAATACAGACTTTAGTTTCTCTCTAGCTCAACCAGATGAGGGAAGTTTACCTCTTAACTTTATTGGGTTTATTTCTGAGAATGGTTATGAGGATCTTAACTTATCTGATCGCTTACGTAAAGTTAATAGTGTATTCCACGAAACAAAAGCTGGTCTCAAGTACTATCCACTTGGCCAACAAACATTGCCAATCTTGATGGTTATCGCCCAAACGTCGACTGACACTGCACACATCAAGCGTACAGCAGAAGTCGTTGGTAGAACAACAGACTATGCAGGAACTCAATGTATCATCATCGGCTACGATGAGCTAGTTGCAAAAGGGTTTGCTGGAAGTCGATTGTTTGTAATTCGAACAAACGAAGATCCTAATTTAGGTATCAAAAATGTTCAAGTTGGAATTGCTGAAAATAAAATTCTTTTATAGAATGAAACAGGCACTCAGAATGATGAGTGCTTTTTCTTAACTTTTTGCAAAGCTATAATATACTAAAATAAGATAAAAAGTCTAAAAGGAGAGATAAATTGCAAGAATTAAAAGAAAGGGGTAATGACCGATTTAATATATTGGTTTTACATCCAGATAATTTTAAGTTATTAGTTAGTCGTGGTTTTATAAAAGAGATCGGTAACATTACATTCCTTTACGATAAATACACAAATCTTTGGTATTTGGTTAACTCCGATTTTCATTGCGTATCGGTCCCTACTAATGTTAGAAATAATAAGCTATGGTATGTATTTAGAACAAAGAAGAAAATGTTTGGCGGGCGAAAATATTCACCAAAACCACCTGAGAATGTGATTGAATTATCAGATGATCAGGTTTGGAGTATTGCTCAACAAATTCTTCAATCAGACTATACTTTTAAAGATGTTTATGAAGATCTCAAAGGACAGTTAGGTTTGGGGGAATACACTCTCCCAGATAAGGATGGAGGAAAATGAAAAAAAACGAAGATACAAAAGATACAAACGTTGTTAACTCCGTTGATCAAAATAATGACGTAAATAACAATGATGATGAAATGTCAACTCTTAAGCAGTTAAAGGAAAAAAGTGTTAAATTTCTAAAAACTACAAAAGGTAAGATTGTTTACGGAGTTGGTATAGCAAGTGTTATTTTAGGTGGTATTTTCTTTTACAATCACTATGAAAATACAAAGCCAATCGGAAATGGCGATACAGTTGTAACCAGCCAGGATAACTCAAAAGATAAGCGTGGTCGTGATGTAAGAGCGAAAGATGTTCTTGCAGTTCAGGCGGATGGTAGTAAATCTAACGACCGTGGGTTTAAGTACCTATTTGAGTCTCCGATTGCGGCAGGAATTGAGGCTTTTGATAAAAAAGATAAAGATGAGTTTATTGGGTCTTCCAATTTTATTAAAAATATGATAACATTGTTAACAACGAAAGATATCGGTGATGTAAACTCGGCGGCCGCACTTTATGCTAGAAACGCTTCAAACTATAAGTTCACAACCGATGATAATGTGATTGCGGTTGGTATCGGTCGTGACGCAACGTTGTTTTACAATTATTTAAAAAATACTGAAGGAACATCTACTTCGGGACGACTAGAGTTAGAGAGACGCTTTGCTAGTAAGTTTAAAGAGCGTATTGCGACACCATATTCCGGGATCGCCATCGCAAGCAATCTCTCAACATCTGGTTTGGAGGCTCTAGTTGAGGATGATATTTCAACTGCAATAGTTGGTCAAGTTCAATTTATCGGTTCTAAGCAATTCAAAAATTACGATGATGTTGTTCAAAATTCAAAAAAAATTAATATAGAAACAACTTATAAAAATGCAACCCTAGACGCTTGGAACTCAATCAAGAATATAAATTCAGTTTACGAAGTTTATCTAAAAGATTTGAGTAACGGTCGTGATGTGTTAGGCGTTGTTACAGAAGACCAAAACGGTCGTTTATCAATCTACGGATTGTACTACACTGAAATTTTTGTAGAGGATCAGCGTGTTAGACCAGTTCGTGAAATGCGAAAGGCCGGTGTCGATACTGGAAGTGCAACAGAAAAGGATATAAACTGGAATACCTTCAGAGAATATGTTAATTAATAATGTTAGGAGTTAATGTGAAGAAAGACGGTAAGATTTTAAATCAAGAACATTTGTTTAAAAAGGCAAAGGAAGTAATTTTAGCTATACAAAAAGGTAAAATTACAGCCTATCGAGTTGGTGTTGAAACCGGCGTTAATGTTATGAGCGTTCAGAACGTATCTGAGCGTAGATCTAAATTAGAAAATTTATCTTTTACTACAGCGCTAGGGCTTTTACAATACCACGAGGATCATCCGGAGCTATTTTCAGATAAAGAATAAAGACAAGAGGTGAATCCTTATGGTGAATTTTGCATTTTGGGGTTTATTGGGGGGCACAGTATCGTGCCTCTATTCCTTGTTAAGAGTTCTTTTTGTTACCGGAGACAGGGAGTTTTCCCTTCTAGTTAATTTGAATAGAGTCATAACCGGTATTTTTATTGGTTTATCAATATTTTTTTTACTTTTATCCAAATATGAAAGTAAAACAATATTGTATTTTGAGATTTTGGTTTTCTTGGTGATATTTCTATATTTTATTTTGGTATTCATAGAGGATATAAAAATAGAAAAAATTTCAATCAGTAAATATCTGGAAACTATACTTTTAACAATAACGATAGGAGTGATTCTATTCAAATCTATTCAATATATTTTGTATTAATCGGAGATCAATTTAGATGATTCATTTTAAAAAACCAAACCAAAAAGACTCTCATCTTCTTGGAGTTTGCTCTTCAATCGCAGAAACTTTTGATTGGAGAGTTGATATTGTCAGACTAGGATTTATATGTTCATTCTTTTATAGTGCTAGAGGTGCTGTACTTCTATACATCTTCTTGGCGATTGTTATAGCCGTTATGAACCACGATGTTCCTGATAGAGATAACAAAGACACTGAAATTGTAAAAGAAAAGGATAAGATTGATCCTGAAAAAATTAAAGAAGCTGAAGTTTTTGCAGAAGAAGATGTCACAAATAAAAGTGATAATAAATAATCTTTGGGTTATTAAATAAAAACGCTTTAAAGCGTTTTTTTAATTATTTCAATTGTTTTTGTTTGACTTTATTAAAAAATATTGGTAAAATATTTGTATAAAGAAAGAAAGGATCGTAAATATTATGATGGAGGGACTTATTGGCTTCCCAGAAGCAGAATGTCAAAAGGATAAGATTAAGAGACCGGATAAAATGAATGGTTTCGAAGCCGCTATTGATATTTGGGGAGGTTACGCTTGTCACTGTTCTAAATGTCGTAAAGAACGTGGCGGAAAATAATAGAAAAAAATAAAGATTTTTACTCAAAAACTCTTGACTTAAAAATGAAAAAGAGTTATAATTAGAGAGTAGACGAGTAAAGGACTACAAAATATAAATAAATAATTAAGAAACGAGGATTATTAATTTGTCTAAAACAGAATTTGTATCACTTCAAGACTTTGGAACACCTTACGAATCAAAACGTGGACGTGAGGTTCGTGCACACTTCCGTGGATTTTTGGCGGGAGAAACTACAATGGCTCAAGCTAAAAACTCTTGGGTTGTACGCAACTTTGTAAATATCGCTAATTCAGTTGACGCAATCAACGACGCTCTAGGAACTGACTTTATTGAAAACGAAGAATACGGAACAGTACCTGCAAACCTTTCTCTCTTCTTCAACACAAAAGAAGAAGCAGAATCAGTTCTTGCAAAAGCAGCAAAAGGTGCTAATATCGATATTCCGGTTGTACTTTACTCTCGTGAGTATGAAGGAAAACTTTACCTTGAACTTCGTGGCGCACGTGAATACATCGGTGAACCTAAGAACAACGGTGGTGCTGAAGCTCCTTTACGCAAATCAGACGCAAAGACAGCAAAGAAGAGTGAAGGAAAACCAATGGATATTTCCGACGATGACCTTCCATTCTAATTAAATAGAAAAAAGAACCACGTATGGTTCTTTTTTATTTTCTGTTATAACAGACATTTTTAAAATTTTCCGTTGTAATAGACATTCCACTCTTGTTTTTTAAAATTAGAAATGAATTTTTGCTCTAAAATAGACAGAGATATAAACAAAATGGAGGTTTTAATTTTGGAAAATTTATCAGAGGATATGTTCCGTAGACGTAATAATGTTAGTGGTGTAAGAAGAACGGGGTATAATGTTCCTCAAGAACAAAAAAATCAAATTGTAGGCAGTTGGGATGATTTCTTTTCTGCAATATTTCAAGGAAAGACATTTTCAGATATACAAAGATCTCGTGTTTATGTAAAGAGAACCTTGCCTAGATTGCATAGCCAAAATAAAACCGGGGTTGAACTTGCATTGCCGTACCAATTTGGTTTTGATTCTAACGGGGAAAGATGGTTTGGTGTTTTGTACGACTTGGGTAAAGAACAAGATGATTGGAAATTCTTGTTATTCAAACCGGATCGTGAGTCTTATATCCTATATTTAGCTGGTATGATTGAATTAATGCAGCTTTTTAGAACGACAAATGATTTTTATTTGTTCAGACCGGAAGTTATGGGTAACGAAGGTGTGTTGTTACACCCAGTCGATCTCGAACCGGAAATGTTGCCTGCAAACGGAACCTTCTACAACCATCACATTATTTTTGATACAAATGACTTATTTTTTGGCGGTAATACAGCTGATGTAGATAATATCATTGAATACGCTAGACGTGGTGAGTTTTATTAAAAAATAAAAAAGGAGAATATTTTGCCTGAATTAAATAAAGAGATGGAAAATACAACTAAAAATAATACAGCAGTTGGTTCAGATAAAGGTAAGGAATTTCTTAGTAAATTCGCCTTTGATATCACGGCACGATATAGAGAAAGTGATGATTTCTCACCAATTCTCGAACGTGACAGTGAAACACGTGATCTGTTGTCTATTATTGTACAAAAGTTCAAGAACAACTGTATTCTTGTTGGTGAGGCAGGAACCGGTAAAACTGCAATTGTAGAAGGGCTTGCACAGGCTCTAGCATTGAATATTGTGCCTCCGTCATTAAAAGGGTTTTCGTTATGGGAATTAGATATCCCTAGTTTATCAAGTAAGGACGAAAGCGATGGTGGTTATCGATATCGAGTAAAGAAGATTATCGAAGAAGTTGAGAATGATGGTAAAATTATTCTATTCGTAGATGAAACCCACGTGATTTTGAACAAAAAAAGCGAACTTGATGTTGGTGACTTATTAAAACCGGCTCTTGCTCGTGGTAAACTCAGAATGATCGGGTCTACAACAGATATAGAGTATCACACGTATATTGAACGTGACAAGGCACTTGTTCGTCGTTTTCAACGTGTAACAGTTAACGAGTTAAAACGTGATTCTACTATTCGTATTTTGAAATCACGTAAACGTAGCCTGGAAGTTTTCCACGGTGTTACTGTGGATAATAAAGCAATTGAATCGGCAGTTGATTTAGGTATTCGATACCTACCTAGCAGACGAAACCCGGATAAGTCTATCGATATTTTAGATAAGGCTTGTGCTATGACACGTTTAGAAATTGACGCTATGCCAAAGGATCTGGTATTGTTACAGGGTGAAATTTTTGTATTGGAAAAAGATTATGAGTTAGAAACAGATCCGGAAACTCGTTCTGAGCTAGAAAGTGAACTTAACTTTAAAAAACCGTTCTTTGAAAAACAAGTAAAAATTTGGGAAGTTCAAAAAGAGGCTTTAGAGTTTCTGAGAAAAAAACGTTCACAATTGTTACAGTTGGAGAATCAACTAGCTACTGAAGAAAGCAAAGGTGAACACGCAGATCAATCGAGGATATCAAAATTAGCCAAAAGTATTGCTCAGTTTGAAGTTGATTTAGAAAAATTCAAAGACACGTACTACAATCAACCAAACTTGATGATTAAGGATGTGGTTGATCCAGGGCAAATTCAAAAAACGATTGAAGCTACAACTGGTATACCGGTTTCAGAAATCGGAAAGAGCGAGATTGAACGATTGCGTTCAATGAGTTCAAAACTGTCAAAACGTGTAATTGGTCAAAAACACGCAATTGAAGCAGTTACTTATGCAATCAAACGTTCTCGCTTGGGAATTTCAAATCCAAAGCAACCTATTGGTTCTTTTATTTTTCTTGGACCGTCAGGGGTTGGTAAGGCTCTCAGAGCTTCCGAGTTGATTCCAACTCCAGATAGGGGATTTGTTCCACTTAACAAATTAAAAGTTGGTGACCGTGTGTTCGATAGGACTGGTAAGCCTACAACTATTGAGGGTGTATTCCCTCAAGGACAAAGAAACTTCTTTTCTGTAAATATTTCAGATGGAAGATCACTTTCTGCTGATAAGGAACACATCTTTGGTGTAGTTCGATCAAGTTCTTGTGATTATTCTGACATCGAAAACTTAACAGTTGCTGAAATTCTAGAAGAACAGGATAAAGATCCAGACGTAAAATTCTTTATTCCGAATAATGGTGCAGTTGAGTTTGATGATGGTACTATGAAAGACGTGGAATCTCTTTACTTTGCTATTGGAAGCAGAACTGAGCATATAACAAAGTCGCTAAAAACTACAAATCTTAGCCAGCGAAGAGATATCATTAGAGGTGCATTTGATCATTATGGAACATTTGATGAAAAAAATCCAGAAAAACTTTTATTTGTAGCAAATGAAAAAGAACAACTTGTTTTGGATGTTCGTGAAATGTTATTCTCGATGGGAATTTCAACAAAACAAATAGATAAGTTTACACTAGAGGTCTTTTATGAGTCTAGAGAGCAGGTCTTTGATCTTTTTGGTAAAAAGGTTAAAAAAGACGAAGTTTTTGTGAAAATTCCAAGAGTCTCACCTTATAGAGATGATATTAAATTCTTAGAGATTACAAGCATTGTTCCTGAATTAAATTCAGAGGAGGCAATCTGTATCCTCGTTGACAACGAAGAGCACTTGTTCTTAGCTGGAACAAGTTATGTGGTTACACACAATACAGAACTAGTTAAAGCTATCGCTGAAGTTATGTTCGGTGATGAAGGCGCAATGAAACGTTTTGACTGTGGGGAGTTGCAAGCTCCGTCCTCAGTTGCACGACTTATCGGTTCCCCACCTGGAGAGAGTAACGATCTTGACGCTGGTGGTGAAATGACAGAATTTGTGAAAAAACATCCTTATTCAGTATTGCTATTTGACGAGTGTGAAAAGGGATTCCCGGGTATTTGGGACACACTTCTTTCTGTATTAGATGAAGGTGAAGTTGCAGACGCACGAGGAGAAGTTGTAAACTTCAGGAATACAATTATCATCCTAACCTCAAATATCGCTTCGCAAATGATTTTGCGTAATGGTGATCCGGAGAGTGGTGAACTACCTAAAAATATAATGGAACAAATCGTTTCACAATTAAAAAATCACGACCCAGAACGTGGTGGTAAGGGATTCCGTCCAGAATTTGTAAACCGTTTGAGCGGTATCATCACATTCTATAAACTTCAACGTCATCAATTGGAAATGATCGCAAATTTGAAGCTTAGAGCTTTAGCGAAACGATTAGACGAATCACGAAATATTAAGTTAGTGTTTTCTGAAAAAACTCACGAAGTTTTTCGTGAGGCTGAACCGCCAGAATTGGATGTGGCTTGGTTGTTATCAAGCTCTTGGTATTTATCAAACCAAAATTTGGATCTTGGTGGTCGTCCGGTAGAACGTAATATTGTGTCAGAAATCGAAAATAGATTGACGGATTTATTGCTTGAAGAGTCTGTTCCTGATGGAAGCTTTATCTACATTCAAGCTGGTTATGGAACTGGATTAAAATACTATAAGGATCGTGATGGTAACACACGTCCAGTATCACCAGTATTCTTAATGACTCAAATTAGCGAAGACGAATACAAGAAATTGTATGAAAAAGATCCAGTAGCTCATCTTTTTGATGAAAAATAAAATTTTTTTTAAAAAAGGGTTGACAAGATAAAAACATTGTGATACAATCTTTGTTGTCAATAGTTGAGCTATGATTATTGACAAAATTCTTTTTTTTCGGTATTTTCATTGCTAATTCCTCGCTTATTATTAGCAATAAAATGGGTTGTCTCGGCCAAGATTGCCGTATAATAGATTATGTTGCAATGAGGCAATCCTTTATTTTGGAGAGGTACTCAAGTGGTTAAGAGGTATGTTTGGAAAACATATAGGCGGCAGAAATGTCGTGCGTAGGTTCAAATCCTATTCTCTCCGTAGTCTAAAATCGTAGACAGTGATCGAGGGATTACTGGGGTGTCCGCTTACGGTTGCAACTGCGGCCCCCGACGTACATTTTTTGAAATTTATGGTTGAGATGTATGTGAAATTCATCTTCGCTTACTTGGTGACAGTTCCCGTTCGGATGAATCGATAGAGATCATACTAGAGTGATCGTCGGGAACATCGTGAGGATCATACCCCACACAAATTTCAAAATTATTTTGGCGTTCGTGGCGAAAACGGAAAAACGCAACGGACTGTGAATCCGTCTATTGCAGGTTCGAGTCCTGTCGATCGCCCTACTTATCTTTTTAAAAAAGATATATAATAAAATATGTAAGCACTCTTAGCTCAACAGGATAGAGCGTTCGGCTACGAACCGAAAGGTTGTGGGTTCGAGTCCCACTCTCTCAGTACCCTGGCTGGTGGAATGGCAGACACACAGAGTTTAAGCCTCTGCGATATTTATCGTGCAGGTTCAAGTCCTGCGCTGGGGATAGGATATGTTTCAGCTCACGTTAACTACTCGGCTTGAAAGAGTTGTAGTTGCTGAAAATTTTTATCCTAATGATTGTATAAAAATTTTGATAACGCTGTGACGACAGCGATCTGCGTGGTTAGTTTAATGGTAAAACCTCAGTCTTCCAAACTGATGACACGGGTTCGATTCCCGTACTGCGCTTCATTATTGATGATCAAATATTGTTTCTCGTGCGAACGAGATTCTCTAGTGAGACTTGATCACACTCACACCGTTACTGGAACTGTAATAGTTCCAACTCAGCTGAAATAATTTCAGTAGGGATTATCAACCCCGAAGTTATGTGGTTATTTCGGTCGTGACTACGTGCCCAATATCATCAATGATGAAAGTTGTTTCTCGTGAAAGCGAGTTTGTCTAGTGAGCCCTGATCACGCTCACTTTATACAACTTATCATCGTGGATTTAAATCTACGATACGCCTTGTGGAAGTCATCAACCACGTAAAAAAACAGGTGTACTTGGTCTTTACCAGATTGCCGATGGGCGTGGCAATTTAAAAAAGTTTTAGGAGTTTAAGTTAGGGGCAATACTCAAGTGGTTAAGAGGCTTGTTTCGAAAACAATTAGGCGGCAGCGATGTCGTGCGTAGGTTCGAATCCTACTTGCTCCGTCTGGGATATGTTCGATTAGAAGAACAGACTTTAACAATTAAAGTCGTGGGTTCGCACCCTCTATCTTAATTTCAGAACTATACTAGTTGAATGGTTCGCCCATAGGTTCTGGGATTGGCGCATAGGGAAGTTGGGTTTTCTGTGCAATATGCCAAATAAAATGGTTGGTGGTTGAGAAGAGAGACCGAATCCCAAATAAAACCACCGTTCACGGATAGGTATGCAAGCGGTCATAAGCAGGCTGTTTTGAAAGCAGTTCAGTGGCCTAAAAAGTCGCCCGTGGGTTCGAATCCCACCCTATCCTTTATATTATATATTTATATATATTATTTATTAATATAAAATATGCAATGTAAACGAGTTACGTTAGAGTATTCGTAGGCGTTATAAAGTTCTTAAAATACCCAGAAATTTTTAGAGCAAGTCTTATTTTAGAGTTGTCCGTGAATACTTCGTTGGGGAAAACGGTCATTTAATTTTTTTAGAAAAATTTTTTAAAAAACTATTGACATTTTAAAATAAATAGTTTATACTATATATCAGTTTATAATAACATACGGGGGTAGAGCAGTTTGGTCAGCTCGTTGGACTCATTCTCCAAAGGTCGCAGGTTCGAATCCTGTCTCCCGAATACACCAAAGGGCATAATTCCACTTGGCAAGTGGTGCCTGGGTTATCTTGTTAAGACCTGCAATTGTTGTATAGGGATACCTGTACTATTATTGTTCTAGAGTGGAGACCGGTGAAATGGTTCAGGCTGAGATAATTTGCGAGACGGTGCGAAAAACAAGGTGCTCTGCGAATCGTCGCAACAAGTGTCGGTGAACGGGATTCGTCCTATAGCCGGCCGCAACAGTGAATCTGAGGTGACACTTAGGGAACCAAAGTTGTGTGTCAAATAATGCGATCGTAGTTGATGTTACGGTGACGTAACTATAAGATTTTCGGAGGCACTCGGACAAAATCTACGTTTGGATATAACGTTTACGTATGGTAAAAAAGTCTATTATGTGGTGCTTGTTTGAGTTGGGGTTGTCGATACCGCCCACACTTCAAAAAAGGCTAGGTCAACCGGAGTTGCAAACCGGGGCCATTCCTGGTCAGTGTGTAACCTTAATAGTTTGCAGCGCTAAGTCGAGTAGGAAAAACATCCTGGTGTTTCACGGGTGGTAGCTCAGTTGGTAGAGCAGGGGATTGAAGATCCCTGTGTCGTAGGTTCAAGTCCTACCCGCCCGGTTGCCCGCAACCATTCTTTCCTTCTTTTGGTTGCCGGGTTTATGGTGGTATAGTACAGTGGTTAGTGCGCTCGGCTGTCTACCGAGAGACTGGGGTTCGATTCCCCATATCACCGTTTTTGTTAAGGAGATATCGCCAAGTGGCTAAGGCATAGGCTTTTCACGCCTACATTCGTCGGGTTCGATTCCCACTATCTCTATAGGCTCTCATTCTTTCCTTCTTTTGGGAGCCGTTTTATAGGCGATTAGTTTAACTGGCAAAATGTCGGTCTCCAAAACCGATGTCACTGGTTCAAGTCCGGTATCGTCTGTCGCCCCGATGGTCATTCTTTCCTTCTTTTGACCATCGGGGTATTTTTTAGTTTCTTAGCTCAGTTGGTAGAGCGCTTCTCTTACAAGGAAGATGTCACTGATTCAAATCCAGTAGGAGCTATTTTACCTGTATTTATTTCAGTTTGTGAATAAGAAAAAACTTTCGAACTTTGTTTCGATTTTTTTTGTTTTCATTTTTTAAAGAATATATAATTACTTCCAAAGCAAAAAAAATATCCAAAGAAGGAATTTCTATTTGCTTTATATCCGAAAGGAGTTTCCCGGTTTGATTCAAACCAAAAACAAGTTTAAATTTTAATCGTAATAATCTGAGTGTTGCTATCTCAAAAGGAAAGTTTCGATAAAAGTTTAACTCAATTACTCTAAAATGGGTTGGAGTAATTGAAAGTTGCCATCGTACTTTAAAAACACGAAAAGGATCAATGCAATGTATGTGACAAAAAGCCTTTTAGCAAGTCGGAAGTCGGCAGGTAATAAAAACTTACATTTGTACCTTTGAGGTGGATGGATATACCAGAGAACTGGGTGGGGGTTTTCCGTTCCGGAACCGAAACGGTAGGGTTGCCTATAACCAACGTGAATAATATAGGCTGAGGGTAACCGCCCGACAAGGATAGCTCTTTAACGAGAATAGGTTGGGGTTTTGAAGTTTTTGTTTAAAATTTCGTTTTCCTTCAGGTGAAGTATGGAGTAGCCTAAAAACAGAAAAGAGTCTGAGAATTTCGGACTCTTTTTTTATTATCCACATTTTATAAAAATTACTATAATTCAAATAAAAAATCGAGTCAAAAGACTCATAGAAAGAAGGTAGTCTATGGAAGACTTAAAATCAATTCCTAAAGGCGTAAAAATCGCCATTATTCTTTTTCTTGCTTTTTTGGGCGCTGTACTTGTACGTGTTACAGCTATGAAGCGTATCCCGGCTAATACAGTCGGAGTGAAGGTTAGTGCCTTCAATGGAGTACAGGAGACAACTCTTCAAACCGGATACCATTTCTTGGTGCCTTTCGCTGACAAGGTATACACATTACCAACATCTGTCCAGACGAAGACGATGGAGAAATTAACCACTCAAACAAAAGATGGTCAGTGGTTAAACACCAATATTGACGTTAAGTACAAGATCAACAAAGAGAAGGCTATGACGGTTTTCTCAAACTACACAGATCTTGAAAATGTAAACAATAACGTCATTTCGCCAGCCGTTCAACGTGCCATCGAATCTGTAACTGGTAACTATGATATCTACGATATCCTTGGTGCTAAACGTACAGAAGTTTACGAGGCAATTGACAAGGCTTTGAAGGAAAAATTCGAGTCTTACAATCTTGAGTTCGTATCATTCACGATTACGGATCAGGACGCTGGTGATGAAATCGAAGCTGCTATCAAGAACGAATCAGTTAAACAGAAAGAGATCGATACTGCGAAACAAGAGCAGGAAAAATCTAAAGTGGAAGCTGAAACTAAAAAAGTTCAAGCTCAAGCTGACGCTGATACAGCAATTATCAAAGCCGAAGGTGAAGCCAAAGCGAACAAGATCAAGTCTGATTCAATTACAGACAATCTTATCCGTATGAAAGAGGCCGAAGCCCGTGAGAAACACGGTTGGGTTACAGTTAATGGCGCTCAAGGTGTTATCACCAAGCAAGAATAATATAAAGGGGATTTACGTCCCCTTTTTTGTTTGGATTTGATGTTATAATAGTTTATAGATAAAAAATTAAAAAAACATTGATTTACTAGTTGACATCTAAATATTAATGCGCTATAATAGGTTTATTGAAAATAATATTTAAAATATGAAAGATAATTATTGTTTTGAAAGGTTGATTTGATATTTGGATCTTTAGCTCAGTTGGCAGAGCAGCAGACTCTTAATCTGTGGGTCGTAGGTTCGAACCCTACAAGATCCATTAAATAATAAAGCCTCTTAACTCAGTTGGGAGAGTGCTTCCCTTACAAGGAAGAAGTCATCGGTTCGAACCCGGTAGAGGCTATGAAAATATTACAAGAGGGGCGGTTTTGTTGGTTAAGATAAATTGTGTGGTACGGGCAAGAAAGCCTAACAACAATACGTATCACAAGTTTGTTACAATGAAGTAAAACGTCTCTCTGTTAAATGAAAGGACTTTTAGCTCAGTTGGTCAGAGCTCTCGGCTCATAACCGAGTGGTCGTAGGTTCGAGTCCTGCAAGGTCCATTCGTCATTTTTTTGACGAAATACCAATTGCCAAAGTGATTGGTACCTCCTTGGGGTTTTAGCTCAGTTTGGGAGAGCGTTTGCCTTGCACGCAAAAGGTCGCAGGTTCAAGTCCTGTAAACTCCATTGGGTCAGTTATTTACCCGGGGATTCTATCCTCTTTAAAAAATAACAGGGCATTCGCCCAAAGCCGTTCCGGGGCTAATAGAAGATAGGTGTAAACACCAGAATCCCTACTTTTTAGTAGGTATCCGTCGGATCGCAGAGTTTGGTGAGCTCTAGATGGGGCTTTAGCTCAATTGGGAGAGCGTTTGCCTTGCACGCAAAAGGTCGCAGGTTCGAACCCTGTAAGCTCCATTCTGAAATAAAAACAGAAAATAAAAAGGCTGAATTTATTTCAGATAGAAAGTATCCAATGGGTTTATTTGGTTATGAAAATGTCAATGAATTTGTTAGCTGATCATATTTTATCAGTAGCTCAAAAAAATCAAAAATCTATAAATAATTTAAAACTTCAAAAAGTTATGTATTTTGTTTTGAAGGAATCTCGAGATAAAGATATATTATCTTATAAAACTTTAAGAGATATTTATGATGATCCGTTTCTTGTATGGGCTTACGGCCCTAGTACAAAAGGTCAGTATGATAGATTTAAATTTTTTAGGTCTGCACCAATCATTGGCAAATTCGAATATACAGATGAATTATCTGTCTTAGATAACCTAATTGTTGAATATCTTGATTACAAATTGAATGATCTGATTGAGAAAAGTTTCGATAACAATTTTTGGAAAAATAACAAAAAATATATTTCTGGTTTTAGAAGCGATATTTCTTACAACTTAACGGATCTTTGATATATTCAATAAATTTTTTCGGGATTTAGCTCAGATTGGCTAGAGCACTCGCTTTGGGAGCGAGGGGTCGTAGGTTCGAATCCTGTAATCCCGATTTCTGGTTAAGTTTGTTCCACGCCCAAAACAAACTCTAGGCGATCTACCTGAGCTGTAACAAAGGTCGCTGGTCTAGCCCATAGATCGACGGAGAGGAGCGTTAACGAGCGCTAGTAGGTGAAACTCCTTAACAAATAAATCCATCTAAAGCCAAGATCCCCGGATTCTTATGGGATTGAATAACCGGGTGAGTGGTCGTTTTTGGTGGTTTGGCAAATCACCAAATCTCATTCTAGCCTTAAAGGGTTGTGTGAGATATTTGATGTAGTCTGGTTGCAGAGCGACTGGGGCAATAGTTTAATTAGGATCCAAATTAAATTGCTACATCACTACTTTTGAGAGTTAACTCAGTGGAAGAGTGCTTGTTTCATACGCAAATAGTCGGGGGTTCGACTCCCTCACTCTCAATTCAATATTTCAATATCCATCGTTGTGTTTAATATATTGGAGGTGGATATATTGAAAAAATTTGAAAATGATAAAGACGAAATTTGTCTTGAATGTGGTACATCAGAACTTTGTGGTTGTAATTATTCGTTTGATCCGGACGATGAAACTTTTGAACCTTATTATGATGATGTTATCGATGATGATGATCAGGATGATGACGACGATTACTGGAGCGATAGTTACGACTGTGGCTGTTGCACTTGTTGTGGTTGTACCTGTTCTGATGATTATTGGGATGATTACTTGGATGATTAATCTTAATAATTAACTATTTGTTTCGGTTTGAACCGAAACAACAAACGAAGTTTAGCTCAGTCTGGTAGAGCGTTCGCTTGATAAGCGAAGGGTCAGAGGTTCGAATCCTTTAACTTCGATAGCCCAAAGCCTTATTCGTTAAGGAAGTGGTATTTGAGATTGGTTTTAAACCAATCTAATAACTATTATTGAGGGGTAGCCTGACATAGGACTTGGCGAGTATGTCCTCCGTCCGTACAACGGAGTTCTCAGTGCGCAATGAGAGTGCGGTGGTTCGATTCCACTATGCCCTATTAGAGTTTTATAATCTAGCCGTGCTAATTTTGTAATACGTACCCGAAGTCTCCACGGAAATTACACTATTAGCAAAACGTTCGTTGGGTAAAACGAAGTTGAGACATTTTAGAGAGAATTTACAGTTGGCGACTTTATAGTTAAAGGGTGCGCTCCTTTAACTGTTTTAGGTGATACCGTACCTTTGTACTTTGATACATAAAGTTGGCAAAAAGCTCCGATGGTGGAATGGCAGACACGCTAGGCTTAGACCCTAGTTTCCTAATGGGAGTGCAGGTTCAAGTCCTGCTCGGAGTATTATTAGTTATTTTTATGATATAATAGTGATAGAGGGAGGTTTATATATTTCGATTTTGTTTTATATAAATTTCGGGCGCTATCCCGTTACAATTATGTATAAATCTAGCTAAATAGGAGATTGTTATGTATCCAGATTGGGTTGAAGACAGATTTGGTGATGATATACCAGATTGGGCTGAAGAACGATGGGGTGATGACGATTCGGATTCTGATGATGATTAACCCCTCCTATTAAGGCTAAATACAAGGGGGTTATCTCCTTGTATTTAGTTTTGAAAATTCATTTTTAATTTAATTGGCAGGAGTAGCTCAGTTGGTAGAGCACCTGATTTGTAACCAGGCGGTCGCAGGTTCGAACCCTGTTTCCTGCATTATTACTTTTGAAAAGTAATATTTTAAAAATATTGGAAATAGCGCAAAGGACTCTACGTAAGCTTTGTTGCGGTTGCGTATACAACAATGTGTTGCGTGACTTTTAAAAAGAGGAAGTAGCTCAAGTTACTCTACGGGGGCTTGTTGCGGAGTGCAACTCTGAGGAGTTGTGCTTTTTTTTGTAACAAAAAAACGATAAAATAACTATATCAGGATAAAAATAATAGTAGGAGGTGTCACATTGCCTGAAAAAAATACAGAAAATATTGAGTCTGGATTAAATAAAGAAAGTGGTGTTTCTTCAACAGGTTCAAGATTGGAAAAAATGGAGAATAATAAGAACGGTAAAGTTTTTAGCGGTGGAGACATTGTTTCTACTGATAAGTTAAAAAAAGGTTTTACAGCCACGCAAAAAGTGATTGCGTTTTTTGGTTCGATATTATCCTTGATTGTTGCCGGATTCACTGTAAACAATTTAATGAATGGTAAACCGGCAAAACCAACAGATAACAATACACCAACAACATCCATCGTCAAGATAATTGAAAAATCTAACACATCATCTGAAAAAAATTCAGATAATAATTCTTCTGTAGAAAACAATAAAGAAACTAAACCATCCACAAACAATAGTGCAGAAGAAAAGAAAAACGAGTCGAACGATAAAACATCAGACTCTTCATCACCAAGAGAGAAGGAAATTGTACGAGAAATAATTAGAGAGATTCCTGCAACAACAACCACAAGTGTAGTTGAACAGGATTTATCATCTAACACGGATCCGAACACGAAGAGTTCCGGCGAAGAAAATCATCCAAAAGGCGAGGGTGAAACGAAGCCATCTCAAAGTGAAGGTAAATCCGAATAACAATTTCTGGAGGAAATCTTGAAAGATATATTAGAACAAATGGAGGTTGGCGTTGTCGACAACAACCTTTCTGATAAGAAAGATCTTGGTAGAGTTTTAGATTATATTTGCCAGGATGTATATAACCAATTTTTACCCGACCTTGAAAAAAGGGTCGCTAAAAAGAATTTTAGAACTGAAGAAGGGTTGGAACGTGCTGTTGTTGAGGGAATGAATGACGCACTCAATACACTTTCTGGTGTTGTAGATTTGGAGGTCATTGAACGTGTCGGTAGAGATAAGGTTTATAGATCAGCATTTTACTATATGAACGAGCCACTCATTTACAGTATAGTTCGTAAATTTGATAACCTACCTCTAAGTGAAGAAGATCGTGTTAGTGCAGCTCAAAAGGGGTTTGTAACTGCTATGAACTTGTTTGATCCAACACGAGGGTTTCAATTTTCAACTTTCGCTTACCCTTTAATATCTCACGAAATCATTGCAATAGAAAAAGAGAGAAAGAAAAGTACAGTTATCAAATACAACCCACGAAAAGTTCTTGCTTCCGATGATATGACTGTTGTTCGAATTGAAAAAGCAGTTGGACATCGTATCATTAAAATAAATAAAGAGGTTCAAGAACTGTATAACGTTACAGTCATTAAGGATGGGGAAGACTCTGAGTATACTCATCAATATCTATATCAGCTAAATCCAAAAATTAAAGTTGGTGTTCATCTTAAACAAGGTGAGTTACTAGGAACTTTAGATGGTGCAGAAGTTGATTTAGATTCAGTCGAGGGACATATCGAGGGAGAGCGTAGCGGAGAAACTCTATTTATTAATCCCTTAGATCATAAAAGTGATAGTTACCGAAGACCTGATAATGAAGGTTCTAGGGATGAAATTTTAAAACAACTGAGGGAAAGTATCGCAACATTAAACGAAAATGAAATTTTAATTGTACAAAAAAGACTTTTACCAGTAAAAAGTGATAAAGCAACACTTAAAAACCTATCGGACGAGCTTGGCTTACCAACGTCAGATATCAAACTATTAGAGATGAGAACTTTAGATAAATTAAAAAATGAATTAGAGTCTCGGGGTATAGAAGCAAAAGATTTGGGTATTTTTGAGTAAGACTTGCATAATTTATATTTTTTACGATATAATAGATAAGAAAACAAATTGTTTGAATAAGTCTATCTTGATGAAGTTTCAATAATTGGTTTTTATGTTTTGAAATATTTTTGTAAAGAATTGATTTCAATTCCTTTATTTTAGATATTTAACCCTATAATAGTTACAGAGTATAAAAATAGGAGGTGCTTGTTCAGTGACAAGTATTACAAAAAAAGCTGGTAGTTTGTTAGCTATTGGTCTATCAACCGCTTCAGTTCTTGGTGGGGCTCTTCCAGCGGTTCAATCAGTATTTGCAGAAGGTAACAAAACAGAAGTTACAACAAAACAAGCTGATGTAGCTCAAGTGGTTGCGAAAGCTAATATTGATGACAGTAAATTACGTGAAAATACAGGAAACGTATTCTCACAAGGTTACACACTAAACCTTACTGTACCAGATTCAGTTAAAGCTGGTTCTGTTGCTACAATTAAAGTGGAAAACCTTCCTCTTCTATTTGGTTCAGGAGATGTTAAATCTGCTGATGTTACAGTAGATGGAACAGTTATCGGTAAGGCAACCCTTAAAAAGGCAGCAACTTTCCGTAGTCAACAAATCGACGCAAAAACATCCTTCGATCAAAAGAAAGCTGCCAACATCAAAGCAGGTTTCGGTGAATACGAATACGAAATTGTATTTAACGACAAAGCTACTAACTTCAAAAACAAAGATATTGTATTTAAATCGGCTTCTGAAAGCTCAGTATTTACATCGGTATCAAAAGACACAACTGTAAAAGCTAAGATTACGGTAAACGACAAGGAAGTTGCAACTAAGGACATCACAATTAAGCCTTCAGCTTATCAAGATGACAAAGTTAAATCTTCTACACTAGATCTTTCAACAAATACACAAATGATCAAGAATAATGATGGCACAATCAAGTATGTATTGGCTGTTGGCGTTCGCCCTATGGATCAAGATTATGGTGTTGGTGATAAGATTACTGTAACACTTCCACGTGACTCAATGATGAAATTCACAAAAGAAGATGTTACCGCTGGTAAAGAAATCCGTATCATCCCTGCATTCACTAAGAACAGTTTTGCAAACGAAAATAATGTTCTTCTTTCTGATACAAATGCAGTTACAGCAAAAGTTGCAGAATTGAACGACAACAAAGTTGTGTTTGAAATTACAGGTGGTACGCTAAAACGTGTAAACTACTACGTGTTTTCAACTGACGAGACCGGTGCTTCATTCCGCTTGACCGGTAAAGCTGCTGGTAAACTTGCTGCTGATGGTAAATCATTCGGCCCTGAAACAGTAACAAGCTCTATTACAACTAAAGATGGAAAAACAAACCCAACTGAAGTTAATACTAGCTTGATTCGTGTTAATGGTGCAACACTTACAGCAAAAGGTGTTCAAGAAATTATTGAAAAACCAGTTGAAAAACCAACCGCTAAGAAAGAGTACATCACTCGTTGGATCACAATTGTTGAAAACAAAGAAACTAAGTTGAAAGAAGACTTCACAGGTGATCACATCAAAGATCCCGAGAAGTTTACCGGATACGTTCTTAAGAAAACAGAACAAGATGGTAACAAGACAACTTATATTTACGAAAAAACTAAATCCCTAACAACTCGTTGGGCAAACGTAGATAAACCTGAAGAAAACTTGAAAGATCCATTCTCTGGTGATAAGACTCAAGAAGCTGGAAATATTTCAGGATGGACATTCGTTCGTACCGATACTGATAAAGACGGTAACGTAGTTCACCTATTTAAGAAAGCTGAAACTCCAGCAACTCCAGAAGCCAAGAAAGTTAAAACTGAATGGTTAGAAGAAGTTACAAATAAGGACAAGGATGGTAAAGAGACTAAAGAACTTAAAGCTATCCAAGGGAAAGATCCTGTTGTGGCTGAAACAACTAAGGAAGCTGGAACTATTTCAGGATTCAAATTCGTCCGTACAGACAAAGACAAAGACGGTAACGTTAAACACATCTTTGTTCGTGAAGCGAAGACAGCTGATAAGAAAGACGCTGTTAAGACAGGGGCTAACGCTTCTGTTGCGTTCGCACCGCTTCTTGGAATTGCAGGTGGTGCAGGTGCTATCGGTGCCGCAGTCTACGTTGTGAAAAAACGTAAATAATAAATATTTTCAGATAATCATCTAAAATAAAAGAACAAAAGGGAGAGGTCGCACCTCTCTCTTTTTAAGTTTGATTTCTTTCTTTAAAAATGGTAAAATTAGAGATAACGAGATAAATGAGGAGGTAATATTGTTGGCACAATTACCAAAAGGTCACGGATTTTTTATCGCTGAAAAGGGCGAGGCAATGCGTGAGTTTCAAAAAAACTATGAAAAAATTAAGCACACCCTTCCTTACACGTTAGATTTTGGTAGATTTAGCGGTCACGTAGTAGAACTTGCTAGTCCCGGTCAGATAAATCCTGAATGGGCTGAATTTTCAATGGATCATCTACCTATGATTCCAGATACTTGGAATTACTACCCGACAGAGGGTGTTGATTTTAAAACTGGTAAGCGTACAGGTCAAGTGAATAAATTTTATTCACAAACAAAAGAGAGTTTGGAAAAGAATCATTACGATTTTATCGTTTGCGGTACCGACCCTGAACGTGAAGGAAATTTAATCTTTGACGCTTTTATGAGTACAATGAGTCCGAATATACAAGCAAAAGATAGGTATAGATTCTGGAATAATGGTATGAGTGACAAGGAAATCCAGAAAGGGTTTCAAAATCTATTATCATATTCTGATAAAATAGGCCCCAACACTGGAACAGTTCAAGATCTATCCAATGCTGCATTTCTTAGAGCAAAGACAGACTGGCTCATTGGTTTGAATGGTACACAGGCTGTATCATCAAAAGCCGGATTCACTGTAAATATTGGTAGGGTTCTAGATCCAGTAGAAAACCTTATTGTTCAAAGAGAGTTACAAATTCGAAATTTTAAACCGGAGCAGTTTTTCACAATTCAACAAAAATTCGTTCAGAATGGCTCAGAATTTATAGCGAGCTTGATTGACGAATCTGGTAAACCAAGACGATTCGCTACAGAAGCTGAAGCAAATCAGTTCCTTGATCAAATTAAGTCTCTATCATCATCTGCAAAAATTACAGAAGTTAACGTAAAACGGGCAAAAGAAACTGCCCCATCCTTCTACTCGACATCACTAATTGAAGGTGCAGCTTCTGAATTGTACAAATATAAACCTAAATATACGGATGAGTTGTTGGAATCTTTATATTTGAAGAAAATTACAACATACCCACGTGTCGATACAACGGTTATTACGGAAAAACTTGCTAATGAAATGCCCGGTGTTCTGAACACAGCATACATTTATCCTGAATTTAGAGCTATCACAATTTCACAAGAGCAGTTGGCAGCCTTCAAGAAAAATAAAACTTACGTTAATGACGCAAAGGTCGGAGCCCACGAGGCTATCCAACCTTTACCTGAAATTAGTGTGAATATGGGATCTTTAACAGATGAAGAGAAGAACATTTTTTACTTAATCTGTCGCAGTCAAATTCTCCCATTCGTCGGTGATGTTCTTATTGATAAGACGGTTATTAAAATTGAAGTTGGTGATTTCGTATTTCGTGCTAATGGTTCACGACTTATAGATCCAGGATGGTCTGCTTACGTACCGGAGAAAAACTTTCGTGATAATATGTTGCCAGAATTGTTCGAAGGTGCGGTTTCTCTTAGTGATGGTTCTATTTTAGAAGGATGGACTACTCCTCCGAAAGAATATAGCGTAGCAGATTTCAATAACATCTTGGAAAATATCCATCGATTATTGACTGATGATGAGAAGAAATTGGCTATTAAAAAAGCCGAGGGACTTGGAAGACCATCAACTCGTGCGGATATCATTGAAAAATTGATTAATCACGAACGTATCATAATGAATAAAAATGAAAAATATCGAGCTACAAACTTTGGTATTGAAGTAGTTGAAAAGCTCAGAGGAAACGACCTCCTTTCACCTGAACTTTCCGCAAGATTGGAAACAAAACTTCAAGATGTTGAGCTTGGTAAGTTGTCTGTTGACGATTATTACAAGTACGTGGTTCGATTTACTGAAAATTTCGTTTCAGAACTGAAAAGCAGAAACTTCAACTTTAATGAAATCCCTGAATATTCTAAGAAGACACAACCGGAATTGGTTTCAATCGTGAAGAGTACCGGAGCTGAAGTTTTTGAAGGAAAAGACGCATTTTATGACACGACGTTCTTGAGTTGGATTTCTCAAAAGCAAGAAGCGGATAAGGATGGAGTTCAAGCACCTGAATTTAGAGGTTTCTATCTCAAGAAGAGTTTTGTAACTGATAAATTTAAAATGAAAAAGGATTTCACTAAGAAAGACATCATTGCTTTAACAAATTTAGAAGAAATCGAAAAAGAGTTTGTTTGGTTAGAAAGTAAAAATACCTCAAAAACAAAACTAAAACTAGATAATAACCTAAGACTTCAATTTGTTAAGAGTTCTGGATCTAAACAAGAAGTTGCGGAATTTTCTCTTTCTGGGCAAAAGATTTATTATGTTCGAGGTGTAAGTAACGAAGGTACAGACGATGAGAAAAAATACTCCTTCTATCACGTTGGGGAACAAGGGTCAGGATTCCGAGTTTGGGGTGATATTTTTGGAAACAGAATCACTCCAGAAGAGTTTGCTGCACTTTATCGAGGACAAAAAATCCACAAGGATCGCCTTGTATTCAATAATGGAGATTCTACATCAGGAACATTGTATTATGACGCTGATGAACAGCGTATCAAGGCAATATTTGATAAAAAAGAACAAATCGGAACCGTTGTGTTCGAGGGTGATGGTCACAAGGTTGAAAAGTTTATGAGCAAAGAAAACCTACCATATTACAAAATTGATGGAAATATCTTCGTTAACGGAAATACTTACGGACATCAAATTACAATCGATGACTTGAAGGATTTGGCTATTAATAGAGAAACTTATATCACTGATTTCTTATCAAAGAAGAATACTTATTTTCCTGGACGACTAAAAATTATTAATGATAAAATTAAACTTGTGTTTGACGAGTAATTGTGATAATATTTTCTTATAAATTAAGAAAATATAAAAACAATAGGAGTAAAAATGCTTGACAAATTCACCAATATGTGTTAAACTATATTTATAATTAAATTGAATGATAAAGTTAACTGTTTAGGTAATACGTGAGCGAAAACCAAGCTCTATTGTTATATACTACTTAGCAATGCCTATCTATCAATTTAATAAAATGCAAACAATATACTGTGTTGACAGCAGTTTAAATATCGTCTCTACCGTGGGTTACACGGGAAGTTAAGCTTGTGGACTGTTATATCAAATGAGAGTAGACTTTATATTTCAAAGTGTAAAGACCAAATCAGATAGGTTGAAGCAAGAAAAAATTTCTAAAAATAATTAGAAAGGCTCATAAAATATACTAAGGTGTATTTTATGTAACAGGTGCTTAAATTGTCAATTATTTATTTGAAAGAAAAACGCAAAACTGGACGTAAAGTAGAACGTAAGGTTCGTATGCTTGGTGTTGACACTTGGTTGTCAGAAAAAGATTTTAAAAAGAAAGTTGTTGACGGTCTTGTTTTATTAAAAGTTAACAAACCTTATACAGAAAAGGATATGTTAGCTGAAGGTTAAAAAAACTTAATTAAGGAGTTTGGATTTTAAATCCAAACTCCTTTTATAATTTTAAAAATAAATTAAGCTGAAATAAATTCAGCAGGAAGAAGGAATTTTATGTTAAAAAACGAAATTAAAAACAAATTGCTACGTGACTGGTTCGCTCTCTTTGAACAACTGTTTGTTGGTATTGATGAAGAGCCCGGTTATTTCCGCTATAATCCACTCTCTGCAATTGCAGTTGCCGAGTGGTGCGCACGCCTACAAAAACTCGACAAGAAAAATCGAGAACTTAACGGTGGTGAATCTCGTTATGCCGATTTCGACTTAGAAACAACAGGATTACACTCTCCGGATGAGTTTGCTCGAGGCGATGGTGGTATCACTGACATCGGAGCTTCACTCATTATCAACAATCAATACCTTGGTAATAGTATCGCAGAAGATGGAACTCAAGATTACTCACCAAATCCTTACGAGTTTGATAAACTTACAAATCCAGGTGTTTTAATTCCTGAAGCTGTTACAGATTTGACCGGTATCACAAACGAGATGGTTGCGCAAGCGAAACCACAAAAAGTTGTGCTTGAAGAGTTTCGTGAATTTACAAAAGGAGCAATCCTAGTGGGTCACAATATCGGAGACTCTCAGTTTAACAAGCGTGGTTTTGACGTAGCTCGTGTTTATGGGCCGATCGCAAACGCTTTGTTTGGTGATGAAATCGAAGATCTACTTGAAAACTCAATTGATACACTTCCACTTTTTAAAAATATGATTGCTGGTGTTTCACACAAGAACGAGGATCTTTGTGCACGACTAGGAATCAAACTTGTTGGTGCCCACCGTGCAATTCCGGACGTTCGTGTAAATGCTCTAGCATTTTCAAAAATGTTACCAATCTTGCTGGACGCACCGGTAAAAGAATTGTTGGAGTATGCAAACAGTAAGATTGAACAAGGGTATCACGTACTCACACACGTTCAACCGGGTGCTGTGGTAAACGAAGATAACAAGCTCGAGTCTTGGATCGAATTTGGTGTCAAACTGGATAAGAAACACCTTCAACTTCCAGGTCGAAAACAAGTTCTTATTGTTAAATTTGACAAAGAAAAAGATGAGTTTATTTACGAAGATACTGAGTTTCGCTCTGGTGTTGTAAAAGCAGAAGAATTATCTGAAAAAATTCAAGATCATATTCTTCGTCAACAGGCTTGTATTTTGAAGCACGTGAAAACTTTTGATGAAGTCATCAAAATGCAAGACAAAGTTGTTTTTTAAAAATAAAAAGACTGGATCAAATCCAGTCTTTTTATTAATCTGAATATGTCGGAGAGACAGGAACCCACATTTTTGGATTGAAGTTGATAGAATAGTGATATTTATCAACATCCTTCACGTCAAGATCCTGAACTACGTAGGATACGTTATCAGATAGACCAATGATATGCTTCTGATATTTTCCATTGTCTTCCACAACAATTTCAAGTTGTTTATCTGCCGTGTCAGCTTTAATGGACATCTTACCAGTCATTTCAAACATTGTATCGTTCGTGATTGCGTTCAAAACGATCACCTTACGAACAACATTAAAGTTATCAGATTCGAGTGCCAAATTACTAGACACTCGTTCTGCCTCCGTACACCCACTAAGTGCTAGGAGTGTTGTTGCTAGAACAGCTACTCCAAAAGTTTTTAGCGTTTTCGATTTAATATTTTTCATTAGATGAAACCTTCTTTCTTTAATTTATTTTCTTAAATTATAATTAAATAAAAAAATAAGAAAGAAGGAAAATTTATGGTTATTAAAAGCTCTGAAACAAAATCAGAACAACCATTTCTTGAATTGTACAAGAAACTATCTAAAGAGGTTGTCGCAGGAGGCGAGAAGCTCCTGAAAGAGATTCAGGATGAGTTATCAGAATATAAGAGCAGTGTTTTGGGTGCAGACGATAGTTATTCTAGAGTCCGACTATATTATGATTTCGGTAAAAAAAGAATCTTAACAACACCTATTTTGGGAACTTCTGTCAGAATTTCTGATATTTTGACAATCAACAGCATTCTAAACTATTCTCTAGAGAGTTTTCATAATAGTTTTGGAGATTACATCATCAAAACTATTAATAAAAAGAAAATAAATTCTTTATCCGGATTTGAATTGTATACAAAATTCTATATAGATAGAGATACAGTATTAAATAAATACAGAGAAAGTTTGATTTGTAATGGGTTGTTATCTAGTCATTCTTTTGAGAAAAATTATTTTGACGTGGTAACTTCAAACAATATAAAGAGGACAAAGGAGCCTACAGTTCTGATGTTTTCTGACAAGGATGAAGCAGAGGTATTTCTGAAATTTATTGCAGAAAAGTATTCTACTAACGATAATTCGGATCTGTTGATGTATTTTGTTTTAAAATTAAATCAAGATATTATCTCTGAAGAAGTATTTGACGAAGTTTTAGATGTTTTATTATCTAAGAAAAACAGTATTTTTCAAAAGGATGGGTGGATAAATTTTTTGGGTCGTTATTTCAATAGTGATCGATTTATTTATAAAAATTTAGAAGAGAAAATTGAGCTCTACAAACCAACAGAAAAAGAGTGTGATCTTTTTTCTGAAACAATTGTAGCAATTTCTACAGCCTCTCATTTTAGCATATCTCCTAGTAGATACTTACCTCACGAGCTATACATATTCAAATATTTATTAACTTTTTTAAATAAAAAAAGTATAGCATTTGTTGTTAATGGTCATAATGACTCAGATTCTCTATTCAATCCTTTAGAAGAGGATAGTGTTATATTAATTAGTGATTTTATGTTGAGTGGTCGAATTTTATGGAATTTTACACCAAATAAAACTTTAAACTTTGATATACTGAATTATCTTGGTGATAATGTTCCTTGGTTAAAATATTGGGATTATGATCAGAACGATGTGGATAAATATAGCAATGATTTCATAATAAGAAATTTATCAATTAGAGATTTGTTGAGTTCTAAAAACTTTTATTTATTACCACTCCAAAAGGATCTTTTGTTAAGTATTTTAAATCATCTTAGGGATAGAAACACTTTGGAAAATGATGAATTAGAACTATTAGATCTTTTGGAAAATGTAAAGGTTGCCGAGTGGGATAAAGATAGACGTCTTTATAAAACAGAAAATGGATATTTCAAACCCTCAGATTTTCAAAAGAAATCTTTTATATTAAAAAATAAAGGTTGAAATTAATCAGCCTTTATTTTTATTATTTAAATTTTCCAACATTTTCAACATAGAATTAACTTTTTCATCAGACATAAAATCTAAGTTTATATTATAGATATGATTGCCATAAACTGTTAATAACAGTTTTTAAATATAATTAAAATAAAAAATAAGAAAGAAGGAAAAACTATGGTTATTAAAAGTTCTGAAACAAAATCAAAACAACCATTCCTTGAACTGTACAAGAGGTTATCAAAAGAGGTTGTTAAAGGTGGTGAAAAGCTGCTGAAAGAAATTCAGAACGAATTGTTCGAATATAAAAATTGTGGCTTGAGTGATGATGATAATTATTCTAAAGTTCGACTTTATTATGATTTTGATGAAAAAAGAATCACAACAATTCCTATTCTAGGATCATCAGTTAGGATTTCTGATATTTTATCAATTACTACCATTATCAATTACTCACTTGAAGAATTTCACAATAAATTTGGGGAATATGTTGTCAAAACCATTAATAAAAAGAAGCTAAAACCATTAACTGTTTTTGAACTATATACTAAGTTTTATATTGATAGAGAAACAGTATTAAAAGAATACAGTAAAAGTTTGATTTCTAGAGATACTTTATCAGCCGAATCTTTCCAATCAATATATTTTGATTGGATTACTATAAAAAATCAAGAACAAACTACAGAACCTATGCCTGTATTATTTTCTAATAAAGATGAGGCAGAAGAGTTTTTGCGATTTATTGCAAAAAAATATTCAAGAAGAAATAATTGCGATTTATTGATGTATCTTGTTTTGAAGTTAAATCAGGATGTGATTTCCGAAGAGGTTTTTGAGGAAATTTTGGATGTATTATTGTCCAAGAAAAGTGATAGTTTTAAATTCAAAAATCAATGGAATTTTTTGGATAGTTATTTTGCAAATAACAGACTTCTTATTAAGATGATTGAAGCAAAGATGGAAAATAATGCCCCGACTGAAAAAGAAACTCAATTGTTTTCTATAGAAGTCACCGCAATATCAGCAAATCCTTATTTCAATACATCGATTAAAAGATTATTAACACACCAAAGTTATTTGATTAGATATTTGCTGAAATTTTTATACAAAAAAAATATTGCATTTGTCGTTCGTGGGGAATGTGATTCTGAGTCGCTCATTGATCCATTAAAGGAAGATTGTGTGATTTTGATTGATGATTCTATATCAAAAGGTTGGTTTAGGTGGAATATTACTTTGAAAGTAGATTCAAATTTTGATATATTTAAATTTTTGGGCGACGACGTTTCCTGGTTAAAAATTTTAGAATATAATTCCAACTTTATTGATAAATATGATAACGAATTTTCTGTAAAATCTTTATCCATTAGGAGTTTACTAAAATCTCAAAATTTTTATTTATTACCGATTCAGAAACATTATTTGATTAGTAACATTAATTTCTTAAAATCCTGTAAAAACTTTTCTAAAGAAGAGTTAGAATTGCTAGATTTATTTGAGAATGTGAAGGTAGCCGAGTGGGATGAAAAACGAAAAATGTTTAAAACTCACGCTGGATTTTTTGATGGTTATGACATTGACAAGAAATCTTTTATATTAAAAAATAAAGGCTGATTAATTTCAACCTTTATTTTTATTGTTTAGATTTTCCAACATTCTCAACATAGAATTTACTTTTTCATCAGACATAAAATCCGATGTTGTATAAAGTTTCAGTAAATCCTTAAATTCAGAAATGATACGTTTTGTGATATAGGTTTTAAAAGCCTGTTTGAAGCTATCTTCATTAATGGGTTTTAGATAGACCCTTTCTAAAAATGGAAACGGGCTTTTGTAAAGGTGAGACTTCTCTGTTGTTGGCACAGATACCAATTTTAGCTCATCAACCAATAAACTGGGTCTCCCTGTATTAGTTACAGTTGCGAGTCTATTGTTTTCATCGCCACCATCACTGATCACCAACTTTCCATCATATTCAGTAAAATTTAAGTTTGGGAAAGAAAATGTTTTTTTATAAGATGAGAATTTATTTGCACGAATAAATTCTCTTAATGTGTAAACCCCTTCATCGTGAATAGATTTCAAGATTGATATGTGCTCTCCAGATTCCCCGAGAACGACACTGGTGCTTAGAAAAATCCTTTGAAGAATTTTATCCGATAGATCATCACTAATCCCTTCGGATTGAATTTTAGAGATAAACAATTTCAATTCATTTCTAATTTTATTAATAGAATTTAATCTATCATCCTTTTTTAGTATATCATTCGACGATAACATACGCTCCTTCTTTCTACTGACATTGTTTCAGTCAGATATTGTTTTTCTTAAATTATAAAAGGAGAGATAAACTCTCCTTTTTATTTTTGGAAAAAGATGTATGCACCAACTAATGTAGCTAACAAGGATAGAAATGCTATACCGGCCGTGATATTAATGAATAGCTGGCTGTAATTTTTTAGCCCCCTACGATATTCAGATGAATTTCCTGACATCTTAGCAACTGAAACTTTACCAGAGGCAACGGTAGCCGCAATGATTATTAATATAATCGTTATTGACCACATAAATCCCATAAACCAAAAATACCAAGTTTGCAGTTCTCCCCAAAATTCTTGTTTATTACCAAAATATTTTGTGTTGACATTTCTATCTTCAGCAAATACATCGAAAGGAACTACTGCTAATATTGTTGCGTACAATAACATCATCTTAACAGATAATCTATCTTTTAAAATTTTAATTTTTTTCAAAACATCACCTTAATTTCTTAAATAATCGTGCTCTTTTATAAGAGCCTCAAGTTCTTCATAATCTTTTAGATTGATTTTATCTCCATTTGAAATTTTCTTTGCAAGATTTTCTTGCGCCTTATCAAATCGCTGCCAAACATCAAGACTTGATTCTTTTATTTGATAATTTCCAATAATATAATCGTTATTTACATTATATACACTTCTCAGGTAAGTTCCATCTTCCAATCTAAAATAATTAACTTTTGCTTTATTATCTCCAGAAATTGGTTCTAGCTTGTAGTTAGATGAGTCTGGATCTGAAATAGAAGACTTTGATCCTATATCATAAACCGCAAAGGCTTCGAAGTTTTTACTATTACTACTAAAAACACTAATCATCTTACTTTCACTTTGATAGTATGCGTTGGATAATGAAGCGATTCTTCCTGATACAGTTTGAGCGACTTCCTCTGGAGTTTTTAAGTAGTTACTATTAACTACGTTGAATACAGCAAGCGAAACCACACCCAATGTAAATAAAGTGGTTGCAGCAATAAGAATTTTTTTGGTTAAAGGATTCATTTTATTTAACTCAGCCAAACTCTTAGCATTCTTTTTATTTTGATTTTTCAATTATTTCGTCCCCCCTTTAACACGACCTTTTTTGTTTCTTAATTCTTTCTGACCAATCTTATATTTAAATTCTCTACGAGAATGATCTCTAGATGTAATCGCAAAGACTTCACCCTCCAAACCAAAAGTATATAGATTGTGGTATAGTTCAACCTTCGGGTTAAAATTTTTAACATCTAAAGCAAATATATTTATTTGACCTAATATCTTATTCCCCAAAAGTGAAAGGTCGTAATATAGTGTTTCTAAATCGTTGGTTGCAATGATTAGTCGAATATCCCGACCAAACTTTTCTTTATACAATGTCGTATTTCTATTATAAAATTCGACTCGATGAAGTACCGATAATTCTCTATCTAAATAAAAATCCAAAAAATACTCTTGGAGTGCGCCTGAGAATTTGACAACTTTACCTTTGTCATCCAACTTTCTAGCAAAATAATTATAAAAGTCACCCTTTAAAGTTTCATTTAATTGATATCCGTATGATACAGTCCAACCGGAATCTTGAAGGTATTTTATTGTTTGTAACTCATCAGTATTTTTATTTAAAATCCTCGGGATAAGAGATTCAAAAATATAATCGTTTATTTCACTTTGATGTTTAATAACTATATCAAATCCATCTGTTACTTGATCTAAAAAAGTTTCAACTATCGTTTGTCTAACTAAATCGATTCGTTTTTTGATATTTTTCTTGGAGATAATGTTATCTACATCAAATATAACTATTATTTTTCTTGACTTATTTCTAAACTCCTCAGAAAATACAAATGATCTGTAATGTTCCCACTTTTCAATTAGTTGAGCCTTACTTTCAGTTGCCATATCGACTTCCAAAAAGATATCGTGATCTAATATCGTAATCATACCATCGGGTCTAATACCGTGATATTGCGATAAAAATTTTTCATCATAATAATTCCAAGGAAGACCGACTTCTCGAGCTCTTTCACCAAATTCAAGCATAATTTGATTCAGGTGTACTTGGTGATTAATCAATCTAGGATTCATATTTAAATCCGCTTGAGTATAATAACCTCTTTTTACCTGTTTTGTATCAAAGTCTAAAACTTCCCTTGGTATATCACGAGTGTATCTAACTATATCAATAGCTTTGTTTGTAATCTGAAAAGCTTCTTTATTTGGCTGGTATGTGCACACGGTAACCAAACCGTTATCTGTTAATCTTTTTCGAATAACGGTTCTCTTGCGCTTATTGCCAGGAGTATCGCCCGGAACTTTGTATATAAAATTAAAGATTTGTTCTACATCCATCGCACGATATAAATACAAGTGTGATAGCGCAATCAAATCCTCCTCTTTCAATAATTCCGTTAATTCTAACAGTGATTTTTTCAAACTTACCTCCTTGAAATTTACATTTTGATATTCTCTTTCTATTTTAGCACCATTATTTTTTAAAAAATTCAATTCAATATCATCTATATTCTTAAGTTTTTAGAGAGAATAATAGCTCTAAAATAGTTACAGTGAAATAAAATTTTGGAGGTATTTTCTTGAGTGACAAACTAAAAGAACAGGTTTGGTCTATAAGTTCTGTTTTATCTGGCCTTATTTTCCTATTAATTTATGTAATTTACAATAACGCCTATAAAACAGCAGTCGCAAACCTAGTTGACACATCAAATTTTAAAATTTTACCTATTTGGGCATTGTTCGCTTTATCATCTTATATTCTATTTAAAATAGGGAAAAGAGATAAAGATGGATTGTTTAAGAAGATTAATTACTGGATAAACCCTTATTTCTCGTTCTTGGGTGTTTGGTTTGTATTATCAGGTCTTCTACCATCAATATTAGGTATTGGTCTATTTATTAGCCTCATTCCTGTATTTATTAAAGTATCAATTGTATTTCGTATGTTGAGAAAACCGTTTTACGAATACTTAGCTGGCTCTAAGATCAATGATGATAATATTACAGAATTGAAGGCTGAACCCGGTGATTTTGTGATCGGAGAGATTTACAAGAGGAATCTTAATGAGGATGGTGAAACTCCTGATGGAGAAGATGATTATATTCCATCTGGCAAAAAGGCTGTTGTTCCGCTTCGAGACAGGTTTGTTCACTTCTTGGCTCTAGGGGTTACCGGTTCTGGTAAAACCTCACAATCTTTATTACCTATGTTTAATAGAGATTTTACTAGTGATAACTTTAAATTTGCAAAAGTTGATGTTGTGCAAATGGGTCAGATTGTTCTTGAGCCTAAAGGAGACTTTGCAAAGGCCACTTGGGCTATTGGTAAAATAAAAGAAGCTGAAAAGAAAACTAATTACATCTCTTTCTTGTTAGGTGTGGAACAAAACCTCATTGATAAAATACAAGAACTTGCAGAAAAAAGACAAGAATATATCGATCGTGTTTCTAAGAAGGAATTAACACGCACAGAAGAAAAGGAATTTGAAAAATACGACAAAACTCTTAAAGATAGACATCTATTCAATTCTTTAACTTCAGAAGAGAAGATTGAAATTGTAAAAAAATACGAGTCTCTTAAACACAAGAAGTATGGTGAGGATTTAACCATTGAGGAAGTTAAACATAGAGATTTGGTTGATCAGTCGATTATAAATCTTTTAACTGTTAAAAAGGAATTACCAAACTATCTTTCTTTCGATTTTCAATACTTGAATAGCTTAACACCTTTTGCGTTATTCCGTTACGCTTCTTTGTTAACAAGTATTATTGCCAACCCAGTGGACTACGAGTTGTCTTGGAATGACCTGAAATCTCAGGATCCACATCAAAAACGAGATTTGGTTATGTTGTTCGATCCGTCAGCACATAATTCATTACGATTCAACCCGTTGTACGGGCCAGAAGAAACAGCCGTTGCAACCGTAAAGGAAACCCTAATCGCCTTTATGAGTGACTCATCAAGTTTCTTCAAAAATAGTGCAGAGACACTTCTTCAAAATGCTATTAAGGCAGCGAAGCGTGTACACGGTAATGACGCCACACTTCTTCACCTTAATGATCTTTTAACGAACAATAACGGTCGTGGAGACGAAATCCTTCGTCAATTAGGAATGGTATCAACAACCTCAGAAAAGGTTTTGGAAAACCGTGATATTATATCTTGGTTTAATACTGATTACTATTCAACAATCAAAGGTATGCGTGGCGGGACAAAGACATACGAACACACAAGTGGTATCCGTTCAATTCTTGCAAATTTGCTGGATTCAAAACGTATCCGTTCTGTGTTATGCCCACCTCCTGGAGTTGGTACAGACCTAAACTTTGACGAAATTCTTAGAACCGGTGATAAAGTAGCTATCTCAACATCTACGGGATTATCAGACCGTATCGGTGGTATGCTTGGTTCCTTTATTATGTTGCAGTTACAAAGTGCAATCTTCCGTCGTCCCGGAGATGAAAATACTCGTGTACCTGTTGTTTTATATATCGACGAGTTTCAAGATTATGCAAACCCAGAGTTTGAAGCTGTATTAACGAAGGGTCGTTCATTCGTGGTTTCTGCTACGATGGCTACCCAAACCCTTGGTATTGTTGGTGAGAAAGCCGGTGATGGTCTTGTACAAAACTTACAATCTAACGCTCGTAACGTAATTGTTTATCCGGGTGCAAGTGCACAAGACGCTGATTACTTCGTTGAAAAATTTGGTACAACCGAAGAAGTTAAAGTTAAGCGCTCAGTTTCAAAAGAAGTGGCTCGATATAAGATTGATGAAATTAAGCAAGATATGGGTATTGATTCTGTACAACGTGAATCAATTTCCGAAGACTCCAAGTCAGTTGATCGATTCACAAAAGCTCAAATTATGTACGGGCCAAACCACAGAACACGCAAGATTGGTGATAATGACGCATTTGGTTATATCTATTACCTTGTAATTGTCAAGAACTCACCTCAACCACCTTCAGTTGCTAAGATTCAATATATTCCTAAAGATTTGAAGGATAAGAGCGACGAGCTTGTTGCAGCATACGATCAAAATAATCGTATCAAACCAAACGAAGATGATGTTATTGTTGAATCAGACAGCAAGGAGGATCCATTCAAAAAAGAAGAAATCCACCATTCTGAAACTGTTTCAGAATTAACAACTGGAACAACAAGAGAAAGTGACCCTTCTGTTTTAGCTAGAGATTTTAGTGGTAATTTCCAAGATCTATCATCGATTTCTCCAATTGTTGAACCGGATTTTGGAAAGATTGACTTTAATAGTGGAGACCTACCTCAATTTGATTTAGAAGAAATTAAGCCTGTTGAAATTCCAGATGGAGACTCTCCATTCAAAGTTAATCCAGAAGACTTGGCAAGTTTTGAAATTAAGCTTTAGTATAATTTAAAAGGTGGTTTTTCCACCTTTTAAATTTTTAACAAAAAGTGTTGACAAAAATTTTTTTTTGAGTTAAAATAGAAGAAACTGTAATTATTAATCACTTAAAGTGAAATTTGAATTACAAGGATTGGAGTAAAAATTTGGAATCTAAAGAAAAAGAAATTAATATCAGTGTAGAAACTGAAAGCACAGAAGAAGTATCTGCTGAAACAAAACCAGTAGATGGTTACCATAACCCTAAAGATTTGAAAATGATTCGCTCGCTACAAGTTGCTCTTCGTCAGGCTGGTGAAGAAATTAAAAATATGCAAAAAGAAAATGAACAGCAAAAGGCTGATCTTTCTGAAAAAGAAAGTTTGATTTCTGAAGCTTCTATCAAATTAGATGATCAAGAAAATCTTATTCAAGCGTTAAAACTTGAGAAAGAGGAAATCATTGCTAATAAAGGCTCTGTGAAAATGCAAGAGGAAATCAGCAAGGCTATTGAGTTTGGTAATCAAATCAAGAGAGAAGCTGAAGAGGAAGGGCTAAAACGAAAAGAGGAAATTATTTCCTCAGCAGAAGAAAAAGCAAAAACTATCATTTCTGAGGCAGAAAAAGAAGCTAAACTAGCAGAAGAGCGTGAAGAAAAAGCAAATATTGCTTTTCATAAAGTCACTGCTGATATTCAAAAATATCAAGAAATGTTTGCAGCGATTCTTTCACAAAAAGATGGTGTGCCAAACCCAGCAGTAGTTGAGCCCGTAAAAGAAGATTCAACGGCTAAAGAAAAAGAAGTTGATTCTAATATTAACGACAAAACTAAAGCAGATACAAAAGAGGACACTAAGACTGATACGGAAGATCTATCTAAAGATAAAAGTGCAGCAGAAGGCCTCTGGGGAACAGTACCTACTAGCAGTCAAGGGTCTGAAAAAAAACTTCCAGGCAAACCTAAAGTGAAAAGCGAAGCACAAATGCGTCTTGAAAAACAATTGAAAAAGTAGAGGTAAGCGATGAGTAAAACTACACTGTCTCGAGGAATTGATAAAAAAACAATTTCCTTGACAAAAAAGAAAGATGAGGAACTACAACTTCCTATCTCAGAATTGATTAAGTTAACTGGTCTTTTTGTGAAAAAAAGAGATTCAGATGGAAACGTTGTTGCAGATTACACCGATAATCTTGTGTATTTACTTGATAACGGACAGGTGAGCGATAAATTTAACTTCGAAAACGGAACTACTGAAGTTAAAATTGCAATGCCTTGGAATGATAAGTACACACCAATTGGTCTTTCTGTATTCGTAGAGGTCGAGGAAGAAGAGGATATTCCTGTCTTTGAAGACGATTTCGAAAAGTCTGAAAAGAAAGAAGAGGATAAACCGCCACTTTTCCAAGACGAACCTGTAAATCAACCACACATTCAAGTCGATCCCGAAATTCAAGTTGTTGAAGAAGAAAAACCAACTGTTGAACAAGAAGTTGTTACTCCTGAAATTAAAAAAGAGGAAGAACATACTGAAGTTTATACAGGAACAACTGCTCCTGCAACAACTGATAATGTTCCCGTTCTCAAAAAGGGTACTGTTCTAGATGGTGTATATACATTCTATGATGATGTACTAATTGGTGCACGTGGACCGGTTATGCACAAAATTCCAGAATTAAACGTTAATGTTGCCGAACTATTTTCTAAGGAAGAACAGGCAAATCTTGATGGATTTGATAAGATGATTCTATCAGTACATCCAATTAACGTTCAGGGAATCACACGTGTGGATCAAAATATTGCCACAAATGACTTTGATTATGACGCAAATACAAGCGATCTTCATTGGGGAACAAACTTCCCTGACCCACTTCCGTTTACAAATCTGGATCATTCTAAGAGTCCTAGTGACGTAGTTGGTTTACACTATGAGTTGCAATTTGTACCGGTTTTTAAACCAACCCCAGTAATGGAAGAGGTTCCAGTTGTGGGGGACTGGAGTTCTTTACTTGCTAGTCATCCAGCAGAAGAGAACATCCCTGAAGTTCCTGTGACATCAGGTTGGGATACGTTAACATCTGAAACAACAGATCGAAACAAAGAAAACCCTGTTAAGGAACATTCATTTGACGATGTATTTTCCGGAAATTTAAGTGAAGTTGAACCTTTACCACAAAATCCCGCTCCACAAGAAAATAACAATTCTTTTGCAGAACAACCAGTAAATTCTGGATTTAATTCAGGATATCAACACTCTGGTTTTGATACAGGAAAGATTCAAACTCCGGTAGAAACTTCTAATCAAGGTGGTTATGAAGAACATTTTGGACAAACATTATCTTACCCTGGTGCGATCTTGAGCAACACCAGTGTTTATCCAACGGTGCCACCAGTGACACCAAGTAATAACATTGGATACGAAACAGGATTCGATACGTTTAATTCTACAAACGCACCTCAACCAAATCAATTTCAACAACAAACACAAGCCCCTCTGAACCAAGTTGAGGCTGGTGGTGTAGAAAATTTTACACAACCCCAAGTGGGGAGCAGAGTGGAGTCAAACCGAGATTCCCACTCCGTACAAAATGATGAAATTGACAAGGAACTATCTAATATTAAACTGAAATCTCCAGAAAAGAAAGGTTTTCTAGATAGAGTTTTTGGGTCATTCAAAAAAAAGTCAAAAAAAGGCGGATCTAAAAAGGGTATCATTTTAACAACTTTGGCAATCGTTCTGGTTATCGGATCTGGAACCACAGCGGGCGTTATGTACCGAAACGCTGGTATTAAAGATATCAGTTCTGTGAAAGAAACAGTCGAAGCTAATTTAGTTCAAGTTAATAAATATCTAGAGGATGGAGAGATCACTTCCGAAGAAAGTGTTCAAATTCAAAAATTATTGAATGAAAACACTAAAGCGATCGAAGACAACACTTCTGGTAACTACTTTGCAAATCTTGAAAAAAACAGATTGATTAAAGAAAATAATAAGGCAACTACTACTGCTACAAATTTGATTAATAAGCAAAGTGGAGTAACTGCTAACACAACTGAAACAAAAGCTCCGGAAGAAACCAAAGAAAAGACGGTTGAGCAAACGACTAATCAATAAAATCCTTTTAGATTTCAAATTTATAAGAGTCAGCCAATAGCTGGCTTTTTATTTTTTTGTCGAAAAATGCAATAAAATAGATAGAGTAACAAAACAGGAGGAAAACTTTGAAAAAAATATTAAAAGGTCTGTTGTTATCAGTTAGTGTGATTTCATTCGCAAGCTCGGGTTGGTCGGCTTGGTGGATGTATGAAAATAACAACTATCAATTGTATTCTGTTGCACAACCAGCAAAGAATATTTCAATTACAAAACAAAATCAAAAAACGGAGGGTGTTTCTTACACATCTGCCGTTGAGATCACCTCTCCTGAGCAAATTGAGAAAGCTAGAAATGATACAAGTCAACCTCTGTATCTGCGTTCGTTTTTGTCAATTCCAAATTTAGGAATTAATTTACAGGTTTTTGAGGGTACTAGTGAACGTGTATTAACTTATGGAGCAGGAACTATAAAACCTGATCAAAACCCGGATTCTTTTGGAAACTACGCTCTTGCGGCACACAACTTTTACGACTCGTCTTATGGAAGTGGTTTTTCTATTTTGCAAACATCAAATAATATTGTAGGTAGCAACGCATATCTAACCGATGGTGATTATGTATATACTTATCGTTTGGCAAAGGTAACGCAAATCTACAAAGATGATTCGATGATTTACACGGAAGATGATTTTTCTGAACAAGTTTTCTCCAATGAAATTTCACAATTAGCTCCAGAAAATCTAACAAAAGATGTTACACAAAACAAAATTTGGAATAATGATGGAACTTACACTGAAAGTGTTGAAGGAAAAAACTTTAAATTCGGTAAACTCTTAACTCTTTACACTTGTTATTTAGAACCAACTAACAGAACTCTATCATACGATAGAATTATCGTAACCGGTGTTCAGGTTAAAAAGGAAAAAATTAGCGAAGCACCAAAAGATGTTCGTGATCTGTTTATAGATCCTAACTCAAATAATCAAGAACCAACCGTAACAGGAAATAGTTCTGTTCCAAAATCAGAAAAGGAAGCTGTTAATACAGAACAAGAAAATAAAGATAATACATCACAAACTTTAAATTTCAAAACTTTGGACGAAGGTAGAGATTACAAAAATATTATTGAATTTTTTGTATTACCACAACTAAGAAAAGATCCTAATTTTATTTGGAAAATATTCTATATTGGATTGGGAAGTTTTGTTGCTAGTTCTGTTGCATTATTATTTATCCCTTGGAAAAAGAAGGTGAATAAAAAGAACACTGTGAAAAAGGAAGACTAAAAAATGGATGATCAAGATTTAAGAAATGTAAAAATACCCGTTTGGGTTATCATAGTTATGGTTGTTAGCACCGTTATGTCTCTTGGTTTTCTATTAGTTATGCTTCAGAGAGATTTTGAGCTAGATAAAATTCTATATTTCTTTTTATCAATAATTTTATTGATTGTTATTGCAACAATATTTTATTTTATTAAAAAAATATTTAAAAGAATGTTCCGAAGAAATAGAAGAGATCAAAAAACAGGTGAAAAGTCACGTCACTTTGTTGAACAAGAAGATGATTTTGATGATAAAACTTCTGAAGTTAATCAAGTGACTGTTGAGCCTACATTTATATCAGAAGATAATGGTGTAAAATTAGCACAGAAAGAGAAAACAGATGAATATTTAGGAGGTAATAATAGAAGTGACATATTCAGGTATTAGTTCAAATAGACGGTATTCTGATGAAAATGATGATAGAAACAGTGTTATGTTTGTAACCGGACAACCGGAAGTTAAAAAGTTTTTATTTGATTTATTTACCAATGAAAATTTACCGTTCAAAAAAGATTTCGTTGTATTTCCTGACGCAGTTACACGGGAACGTGCAATTGATCTTGCAAGCGAACGCAGACCAAGACTGATTATTTTCTTTGAAACAACAGCTGGATCCTTAAGTATCTCAGAAACTATTCATAGACTTCGACTTACCGGAGCTCGTGTAATTTACATCAGCACTCAACGTGCTATTGGAGATTTGGTTCTTGAGGCGTTGGTTGAGTGTGGGGTTTATGATTTGATTCTTGACGAATCTATTACAATCGATAAGTTGATAGATTACGTTTATAATCCAAGACAATATCAGGATGTTGCGGCATTTAGAAGATACAAGCTAGTTCCTGATTCTGGATCCGGGAAAACAGCATTTCAAATTCCAAACCTATCTGATATTCGAAGATTTTCAAGTAGATTCACTGAGGATTATTTGACAGATCCAGTAGCTCAAGCAGTTGAGGGGGTTGGTAATCGAATTATGGATGATACGGCAAATCAATCCTTTGGACAACGTGTGTTTTCTCAAGGAGGTCAACAACCCCAACAACATCAACAACCAATATATCAACCTGTGCAACAACAACCTATCCAACAAAATAATAGTATTGGATTTGGTGATTTACCAGAAGATTTTGGTTTTTAGGAGGTGAAATTTAAAATTGAATAAAATTATTCTAGGTTCATTATTTGCAGTAATTTCATTGGGTGGATTAGGTTTCTTTATCTTTATCATTCGCTCTCTCAAGAGCGCTGGTGGATTCGGAAACTTAACGGTTGCGAGTAAGATTATTGCTGTTTTGATGACGATTATTTCTTTAGTAGCTGGTTTTGCTGGAGGTTGGTTCTCTTATACAAACTTCTCGTATAAACCGCCACAACAAACAGAGTCTACTAAACAATTAGAGGATCAAATTAAAAAAAGTACTACGGATGATAAAGAGTACGCCCAGTTAATTTCAACAGATGATTATTACAATGCCACAATAAAAGAATTATTGGGAGCATATTCCAAGGAAGGTGTTAGTTCTATTGACAACTATTCTCAAGGATCTGAAAAAAGTAAGGCATTTATACTTCGTAATGTAGGTAGAACTTACAAAACTCAAGAGGGATTATTCACTACTCAACTAAAAACAGTTTCTGGTGAAATCATTCATCTTGATAAAGATAAAAAGGGAAGAGTGTTAATCTTTGCAGACGATACAGAATATAGTGCAAATATTTTAAAAACTTTCAGAAAATACAACTTAGATCACGAAGGAAACAAGATTGAGTATACAATCATCTTCCCTACACTAGACGGTTCTAAGGTTGCAGCTTTCTTCTCTAGTTATGGAAGTGAGATTGGTGGTATTGACGAAAATTCTGTTGTTACGATTGATTCACAACCAAACAGTGTTAACCAATCTATTTATGGAATCGCAACCCAGGAGTATAGTGTAACAGATTTACCAAGTTACCTTGCTATTGACAGTAATGGTGTTATCAGCTTGGCTGGTGTTGGATCACTAGTAGATTCTGATGAAAAATTAAACTCTTGGCTTGAAAGCGCCTTTAATAGTAAAAACAAACTTTACAATGAAATTAAAAAAGGTGTCGATCGTGATAAAACAAAAGATGATAGTAAAACAGAACAGGAATCAAATTCTAATACAAATACAGGCTCTACTGAAACAACAGTAGCTCCGTCATCTACTGAAGCAACTTCAGGAGGTAACTGATGGGTCTGTTAATAGCTATTATTATCTCAATAATTGGGTTTGGTGGTGTTCTTGGACTATTATTTTACTGGCGTAATCGTGTTGGTAAAATGAAGTTAACTAAGCACGATCGAAGCGAAATTGTAACTGAGGATAACACGCAATCTCTTCTACCTTTTGAAAAGATTAAGATGAACCGTGTTTTCCTTGGAAAACAACGCTATGTTACATACTTAAAAGTAGAGCCCTTTAATTACCTGATTCGTAGTGAGGAAGGTAAGGACGCATTCGCCCTTAATCTACGAAATGCTTACAACGGTTTTGATTTTCGAACTCAGATATTTACGCACACGAGAAAGATGGTAAATGATAAAATGTTGCGAAAGCTATCTGAAACAATTGAAGAAACTTTGGCGGTTCACCCAGATCAAAAAGAGTATGCAGATGAATATTTTCGTCATCTATCTGTGATTAACGTCAGAGATCCTTTGACTGGTGATCTACGACGTGTTAAAGATTACTATATTGTTATTCCTTGGGAACCATCACCGGAAGAAGCTGGTATGACTGAGCAAGAATTAGAATATAGAGCAAAAGAGGAGCTTCGTAGAAGAACGGAGCAAGTAAAGGAGTCTTTCCGTACAGCGGGTATTCAAAGTTATCTTTTAAACACGATTGAAATTATTGAGCTATTAACATCAATTTATCGTCGTGAAGAAAGCTCCAGACCGGATCTTTTGTTTGATCAATCTTATACTGGAGTTATGGTATCGGGAGATGAAGATTCTAATACAGTTTCGGAGATCGTTAGATTCACTGCAATAATTCAAGGTGCTAAAAATCGATTAGCTGAGGAGATTATTAATAATCCAAATATGACAGAAGCTAGTCGTAATAATGCTATCAGGGTATCAAACGCCCTTGATAATATTGAAAGAAAAATCAAGGGGGAATAATATTTTTTTGTTAAGTTAGTTTTAAGTTAACTATAATTCAGAAAAATATATTTTAATTCAAATAATAGGAGAAAAACGAATTGCAATTCTTTAATAACTTAAAAACAAAAGCTGAAGATTTATCCTTCAAAGCTCAAAGCGCAATGGCTATCGGTCTTATGACTGCAATGGCCCCAATTGAAAGTGCATTTGCTGATACTAAAATTCAGAGTAATGTACCAACTGTGAACTCTGACGGTTCTGTTACACTTAAAGGTGGGACTACCGGAGATCCAAAACAAGCAGTCACTAAATTTATGGGTGAGGCTCAATTCTGGGTTGGTGTTGTCGCAACAGTTGTAGGTCTCAGTATTGTCGGATATGGAATTTGGTATTCTAAAAAGGCTTCTAAAGAGATTCAAGAAGGTAACCAACAAGGTTACAAGTCTGCCGGTAACGTACTTATGGGAACTGCTATCGGTGGAGGTCTAATGGCTACTGTTGGATTAGTACTTGGTCTTGGTGCCGCATTCGGTATGAAATTCTTTTAATTAAAATAAAGAGAGGTTTAAAAACCTCTTTTTTGTTTGTTTAAAAATTTCTTCTATAATTATTTCAGAAAAAAAATATTATAGAAAGAAGGTAAGGGGTCGACTCTCCGGTCGGTTAGACAATTCATTTTGTCGAGTTGAGAATCACAACTTCCCCGTTTGCACGCAGGCTAGGGCCCTGCACAATCCGTATCACCAGCTAGTTTAGTAAGATCGGTAGCCATTTCACACCAATCTTACACCCTATAAACTAGCGACGCACTCAATCGTAATTTGAGTAAAGAAAGGGTTTGGAACTTTCAGGACTGTAGGGCGTAAGCAGTCAAACAAAAATTTCAAGAAGGAAATTTTGAAAAGAGCTCAAACAGAGCTCTTTTTTTATTCTAATAATAATATAGGTAATTCATCTTATTTTCTCTCTAAAATAAAAATTTTATATAATTTTCACAAAGCAAAATCAATTAGAAAGAAGGATTTACGGGAAAATAGTAATAACACTCAAATTTTTTTCTTTTTGGGTTGACTTTGCTACCTCTCCCGTGTTATAATAACTGCGGGAGTATAAAAATAAATATATAAGAAAGCGTGGTTAATATAATGAACACAAAAGAAACGAACCAAAAAAAGACTCTGAAGAAGGGTCGTAAAGGTTGGGTTGTTGCGGCAGCCCTTGTAGCAACTATGGGTGCTGGAACAATGCTATACAATGGCAACAAATCAGTTCCTACACCTACTGTAACTAAAACTGGTCAAACTACCAAAAAAGTAGAGGACAAACCTCAGACTCCTGAAATTGGCAAAGAATGGACTGATAAGTCTAAATCACTTGCCAACGATTTAGCAAAAGAGTTGTTGGAAGGTCTTGGAAATGAAACAGCCGCTACAATTGGTACACAAATTGGTACACAAATCGGTACACCAACTGTACGTATTCAAGGAGCGAAAAACTTCTCTGAAGCAGTTACAGAAGTGAAGCCAGAAGAATCATACTTGGCTAAACCTATGAAACCTCTTAGCGAAAAAGACGGTAAACCAATCGTAGGCCCAGTTCAACCGGCTGAGAAGCCAACTGAAAACAAACCGGCAGAAACCAAACCGGCGGAAACTAAACCGGCAGAAACTAAACCGGCAGAAACCAAACCGGCGGAAACTAAACCGGCAGAAACTAAACCGGCGGAAAACAAACCGGCGGAAACTAAACCGGCAGAAACTAAACCGGCGGAAAACAAACCGGCAGAAACTAAACCGGCGGAAACTAAACCGGCAGAAACTAAACCGGCAG
>ERZ773267.25-NODE-25-length-115167-cov-6.878388_pt1 | contig 115167 bp, 117 predicted proteins | sample MGYA00511959_ERZ773267 | MGnify/ENA primary metagenome ERZ773267 (study PRJEB29015, sample SAMEA2738165) | human oral metagenome | biome: human oral; feature: human-associated habitat; material: saliva | place: China | collected 2240 ...
ACTGCAACAGAATTTGTATTTAATCCTATTGAAGCTATAATCATTGCACAAATCAAAATAAACATTGTTTCCTTTGTAAAATCAGAATCTTCAATAATATTTTTTTTTAAAATTTTATATTTTTCTTTTTTTTCTTTTTCATTCATTTTATATTGTCTCCTTATTACTCACATAATAAAAGTTATCTATTATTATCAATATACACACAAGACATACAAATATTTTTTCTAACTGTGATGAACTTAATGTAAAAAGATTATCTCAATCAGAAAAATATTTAGAAAGTTAGGGATTTGAATAATATTTTTCATTTTTTAAGATAATCTATTTACAGTTTAAATTTAGAATGCAGCTACTACACTACCATTATATTTTTCATCAATATATTTTTTAACTTTTTCACTTTGTAATGCTTTTATTAACTTTTGAATTTTTTCTTCATTTTCTCTTCCTTTTAAAACTGTAACTATATTTACATAAGGTGAGTCTTTATCTTCAACTAGGATTGTATCATCTTTAAATGATAATTTTGCATCTAAAGCAAAGTTTGCATTAATTACTGCAGCTGTAACTTCTTCAAGTCTTGGTGCCAACTGTTCAGGCGCTAATGCAGTAAACTTAATATTTTTAGGATTTTCAGCTATATCTGCTATTGTTGAATCTAATTTTTTATTATCCTTTAATTTTATAACTCCTGCTTTATCAAGTAATATTAATGCTCTTCCACCATTTGTTGGATCGTTAGGTATTAATATAGTATCTCCATTTTTTAAATCATTTATATTTTTTATTTTTTTAGAATAAACTGCCATAGGCTCAACGTGAACACTTCCTACAGATACTAAATCTAAATTGTTTGATTTTCCAAATTCTTCCATATATGGTATGTGCTGGAAGAAATTTGCATCTAATTCCTTAGTTCCTAATAATTTATTTGGCTGTATGTAATCGTTAAATGTAACGATTTCCAAATCTACACCTTCTGCCTTTAAATCGTCCTTTACTAATTCAAGTAATTCCTGATGTGGTACAGGTGTTGCACCGACTACTAATTTTTCAACTTTTGCAGGCTTTTCTGCCGCCTTTGAATCAGTTTTTGCTTCTTCTTTTGCTCCTCCACAAGCTACAAGAAATAATGCAGCTGTAAGTCCCAGTAATAATTTTTTCATTTAAAATCCTCCTATTTTTTTATTTTTATATATAAATTAACAATTTATATTCTAATTAAATATATTATTTTCTGTTATCCTCTTAATCTTTTTTTGTTTATTCTGTTTACTATACTATTTCCTATAAACTGTATTAACTGTACCAGTAAAATAATTGTTACTGTTGCCTGCCACATTAATGTTGGATTTGATCTCTGATATCCATCTATAACTGCAGCATTTCCCAGTCCACCTCCACCAATGGAACCTGCTATTGCTGAATATCCTACAAGACTTATTATTGTCAAAGTAAGTCCATGGATTAGTGATGGTAGTGCTTCCGGTATCATTACCTTAAATATTATTTCTTTTGTTGTTGCTCCCATTGCTTTGGAAGCTTCTACAAGTCCTTCATCCACTTCCTTCAGTGCCCCTTCAATTATTCTCGCTATAAAAGGAGCAGATCCTAATGAAAGCGGAACAATAAACGACACACTTCCATAAGATTTTCCTATAAGAAGTCTTGATAATGGAATTAAAAGAACTATAAGAATAACAAAAGGTATAGACCTTGTTATATTTACAAGCAGTACATCCAGAATTTTATGCAATGTTCTATTTGGTTTTACACCTTTAGGCTCAGAAATAACAAGAAGTACTCCTATTGGAAGTCCTATAATTAATGAAACAAGCGTTGCTATTGCTACCATATAAACTGTTTCCCACAACGGATTTAGCATTGTTTCAAAATGTAAAAATTTTATTATATCAAATTTCATTATAACACCTCCAATTCCAGATGATTCTTTTCAAGCCATTTTACTATTGCCTTTATTTTTTCCTCTTCAGCAGAAATTTCTATTGTCAGATTTCCTACAACTGTATTTGACAACTTATCTATAGATCCACCTAATATATTTATTTCTGCATCATATCTTTTAATTATTTCAGCAATATATGGCTTATCAGCCTGTTCTTCATTAAATTTCAGTTTCAGTCTTATTTTCCCTCCTGAACGCTCTTTAACCTCTGTCTTTTCTTCTGATTCAAAACTTTCGTGGGAAATATTTGATACAAATTCCTTTGCCAGTTCTGTTTTAGGATGCATAAATATATCCTTTACTGTTCCCTCTTCAACTATTTTTCCATCAGACATTATCGCTGTCTTGTTACATATTTTTCTTATTACTTCCATCTGATGAGTTATTAATATTATTGTAATTCCAAATCTTTTATTTATATCCTTCAGCAAATCCAGTATAGAATTTGTTGTCCTAGGATCCAGGGCACTTGTTGCCTCATCTGAAAGTAAAATTTCCGGATTATTTGCCAGTGCTCTCGCTATCGCAACTCTTTGTTTTTGTCCTCCTGAAAGCTGTTCCGGATAGTTTTCCTTTTTATCTAATAATCCTACTATCTCAAGAAGTTCATCTACCCTCTTATTTATATCTTCCTTTTTCCATCCTGAAATTTCCAGAGGAAATGCCACATTTCCGCCTACACTTCTAGAATTTAGAAGATTAAAATGCTGAAATATCATTCCTGTTTTTTTTCTGTAATTTCTAAGTTCATTCTGGTCAAAATCCAGAACATTCTTTTTTACAGGTATTTCTTCGCCTTTTTCAACATGCTCTATATATATTTCACCTTCAGTAGGCTCCTCAAGCCTGTTTATGAGTCTTATCAATGTTGATTTACCAGCACCGCTAAGTCCCATTATTCCGTAGATATCTCCTTTTGCTATTTCAAGGTCTACGTTATCTACAGCTTTTAAAATCTTACCATTACGCAGCTTATACTCTTTTACCAAGTTCTTAATCGTAATAAACACTTTTTCACCTCTTAATTTTACTTTCAAAATTTTGACTTTTCATATTATAACTTGAATTTATATCTATTGCAAGTATATTTTACTTTACAAATTTATATTTCTGCTTAATTTTTCTTATTTATATATTTTTCCTATGATATAAAGCTTTTTAATATATTGTATTCAGAAATTCCTTTACTCTCTGAGTTTCAGGATTTTCAAATATTTTTTCTACTGTACCCTTTTCAAGTATTTTCCCATTTTCCATTACTATAACTTCATTAGATATTTCCCTTACAAACTTCATTTCATGACTTACAATGAGCATCGTCATTTTTCTTTCCTTTTTTAGCTTTCTTATTATATCAAGAACCTCTTTTACAAGTTCAGGATCCAGTGCAGAAGTTGGCTCGTCAAACAGAAGAATATCCGGCTCCAGCGCCAATCCTCTTGCTATTGCAACCCTCTGTTTCTGTCCTCCTGAAAGCTCATTAGGAAAATTATCCTTCTTATCGGCAAGACCAACTGTTTCCAATACTTTTCCTGCTATTTCTTCAGCTTTTTTCACATCTGTTTTCTTTACTATCCTCAATGTCTTTACAATATTATCCTTCACTGTCATATGTGGAAATAGATTAAAATTCTGGAATATCATTCCTGTTTTCAGTAAAAGTTCCTTTTTTATTTTCTTGTCAATTCCTTTATCCTGTAAATTATGGCCTTCTATAAGTATTTTCCCGCCAGTCAGTGTTTCAAGGTCTGCTATACATCTTAAAATTGTTGATTTTCCACTTCCGCTGGGTCCTATTAGGGAAACTGCCTCACCTTTGTTTATTGTAAAATTTATGTCATCCAGTATAAGGTTATTTCCAAACTGTTTCTTCAGATTAATGACTTCTATTATTCTTTCTTTCATATCCTTCACCTAAATTCTTATTTTATTTTTCTTTTCTGCATTCTTAAACAGTCTGTCTACAGCTAAACTCAATACAAGATAAATAATAATGGCACATATATATGGAGTTATATTATAATACTGGTTTGCAAGTTCCTTTGTTCTTTTCATTATTTCCGTTACTGCCAGAACATAAATCAGCGAAGTATCTTTTATAAGGGTAATTGCTTCACTTCCCAATGTTGGAAGAACTCTTCTTATAGCCTGTGGAAGTATAATATACAATGTTTTCTGCCAGTAGCTATATCCTAGCACTTTTGCAGCTTCATGCTGTCCCTGATCTATACTTTCCAGGCCACTTCTCATTATCTCAATCAGGTATGCCGCATAATTTATTACAAATGTCAGTATAGCTGCAGAATATGGATCAAGTTTCACTCTATATCCAAAGAAATTTATTAATGGAATTCCATAATATACTATAAACAGCTGGAGCATCAGGGGAGTTCCCCTGAATACCCATGTATATACCGAAAGAATACTCTTAACAATCTTATTTTTCCCTGTATATGCCAATGCTCCCAGTATTCCCAACGGGACAGAAAATACTACCGTGCAGACATATAATGAAAATACTACCGGCAAAGTTTCCAGCAGTTCAATGAACATATTTAATGGTGACATTTTTAATCCTTAAACCATTTTGAATATATTTTTTGATATGTCCCGTCTTTTCTCAATTCATCTATTGCTTTTTCTATTTCTTCTATTAATTTTTTATTTCCTTTTTTTGCCGCTATTCCCATTTCCTCAATTCCAAAATTTTCATCAAGGATTCTGTAAAGTTCTTTTCCTGCCTGTTTTTCTTCAGTATTTTTTATATATTTTGCATATGCTTCATCAACAACTATTGCATCCAGTCTTCCTATTCCAAGATCCATAAATGCCTGATCATATTGCGGATATGTTTTCAGTTCCTTAAATCCCTTATCTGCATTTTCCTTTTTAATCTTTTCTTCTCCACTGCTCTGTGATTGGACTCCTACGACTTTTCCTTTCAGATCTGCTTTAGTCTTTATTGGAGAGTTTACATTTACTATTATTATCTGATTATTGCTCAAATAAGCTTTTGAAATTTCTGTTTCCTTTGCCCTGTCAGGTGTTATTGTCAAGCCATTCCATATCAGGTCTATATTTCCACTGTTCAGATCCATTATTTTTGAATCCCAGTTTATTGCCTTAAATTCAACTTCTATTTTTAACTTTTCTGCCACAGCCTTTGCAAGATCAATATCAAATCCTATTAATTCCCCTTTTTCATTTTTAAATCCCATTGGTGCAAAAGTATCATCTAATCCAATAACTACCTTTTGAGGTAACTTATCTTCATTCTTCGTTTCTTTCTTATCTGTTTTTTCCACGCTGCACATGAGTATCGTCATTGCCATCACTAATAAAATTATTATCTTTTTCATAATTCATTCCTCCATCTCTATACTTCTTTCTAAAGATTATTTTGTCATTTCACTGATCATCGGTAAATATTTAATAATCAATTTGCCCCTTAACTTCTATAACCTAGAAAAAAAGCTCCCAGTTTTTTTCCTGAGAGCTTTTCTATTTATTTAATAAAAGATTTAGAAGCATCACAGGTACAAATTCTTATCAATACAACATAAGCCTGTACCTGAAATCTTAAAAGCACAAACTTATTTACCTATGATGACACATCGCTTCTCTAAATCTTTTCATTTTCTTTCCTCCTAATTTTTGTTTTCTGTTTTTAAATCCTTTTCTTAGATTTATAAATTGATTATAATGGATACTATAGCAAAAGTCAAATATATAAAATTTACAAATTCCATAAATTATATATATGAATGAACTATATTCATTTCATTTACTATAATTCACAATAATATAGTTTTTCACATATCTTATTTATATACTTTATTTTTTCAACATAACATCTACAGCTGCTATATAATAATTTATTGAAAAATATAGAGCTTCATCTTTTATTTGAAATGCAGGATTATGCCATTCGTAAGGGCATCCTGTACCTATAAATGCAAATAGACCAGGTACTTTCCCCTGATAGAAGGAAAAATCTTCTCCACCAGTTGTCATTTCAGGCACTTTAACATCTGCAAATGCTGAAACTTCTTCTCCTATTAACTTTGCAAGCATTTTATCATTGTCCACAAATGGATGTGAATCTCCCCACAAAATTTCATATTTCTGTTCAAAAGCCTCAGTATAGTTTTTTACAACCTGAGCAAATAATTTTTTTATTCTTTCCTGTACAGATTTCTTAAAAGTTCTCATTGTACCTTCCATTTCTACACTTTCAGGTATTACATTCCATGTATTTCCACCTGATATTCTTGTTACACTGATTATTGCCATATCAGCAGGAGATACGTATCTGCTCACTATTGACTGAATTGATGTCACAATCTGGCTGGCAGTCACTATTGGATCATTTCCATTTTGAGGTGCCGCCGCATGAGTTCCTGTACCGTTAATTTTAACTTCAAATCTGTCTACTGCCGCCATAAGAGGCCCTGATTTTATCCCAATTGTTCCCAGCGGTAAATCAGGCTTATTATGAAATCCTGCAATTGCTGAAACTTCTTCCAATGCACCAGAGGCTATCACTTCCCTGGCTCCTGCATTTATTTCTTCAGCTGGCTGGAAAATAAGTCTTACTCTACCCTTCAGCTCTTTTTCTCTTTCCTTCAATATTTTCGCTGCACCTAAAAGGGAAGCTGTATGAAAATCATGGCCACAGGCATGCATTACCCCATCATTTTGTGATTTATATAGATAATCTGTCATTTCATTTATTGGGAGGGCATCAATGTCAGCTCTTAATGCAACTATTTTCTCTCCTTCTCCAATTTCAGCAATAACTCCTGTTTTCAAGGTAAAAGGTAAAATTTTTATATCATGTTCTGTTAAAAACTTCTTTATAAATTCTGTTGTTTTATATTCCTTTCCTGATAATTCAGGATTTGTGTGAAGATATTGTCTGATTTCTCTTATTTCTTCAAGTAAACTATCAGACAAATTATATTTTTGTGAAGCTTCTTTTAACAATTCCTTCGGTAGTTCTTTTTTCTGGGATTCATTTTTTTCATTTTCCATTTTAAAATTTCCCCTTTCTTTTTTACATCAAATTAACAACCACTTCTCAAAAGCTCATTTCATCTGCTTTTATTTTTCCCTATGCACATTAAATCCTGTAGCCTGCTTTGTAGCCATTATTGTAACGTCTGATATTTGAACATGTTTAGGCTGATTAGCTACGTATAATGCCACATCTGCTATATCTTCAGGCTTTAAAGCTTCCACACCTTCATAAACTTTTTTCGCTCTTTCCTTATCCCCATGAAATCTCACTTCGCTAAAATCAGTTTCAACAATTCCTGGCTGCAATGTACTTACTTTAATATTTTTATCAATTGTATCTATTCTTATTCCATCGCTTAGAAATTTCACAGCAGACTTTGTGGCACAGTAGACAGCAGCTCCTCCATAGGAATAAATTCCAGCTGTAGAACCTATATTTATTATATGTCCGTCATTATTTTCCACCATATTTGGAATAACTTCCCTCGTTACATACAGTAGTCCTTTTATATTTGTGTCAATCATTCTTTCAATATGGGCTATATTATAATCCTGAAATTTTTCCAATCCAAGTGCAAGTCCCGCATTGTTTATAAGAACATCTATTTTTCCTGAATTTTTAATTATTTCCTTTACTGTATCCCTTACTTTTTCATATTCTGTCACATCAAGTTCATAAATATCAACCTTTACATCATATCTGCCTTCAATGTCATTTTTTATTTCCTGAAGTTTTCCCTTCCTTCTGGCACATAAAATAAGATTATCCCCATTTTTACCAAAGGAATAAGCCATTGATTTTCCTATTCCACTGGAAGCTCCCGTTATAAAAATATTTCTTTTCATTTTACATTCATCCTTTCGTTATAAGTAATCCAATATATCAAAAGAAATTTTCTATATGTAATCTGCCATGTTCAGTAATTTATACTTATATCCCATGCCTTCGAACATATTTTTTCTATATATAAGCCCTCTATATGCAGTTTTTCCATTGAATGTTTCTATATCGTTAATGTCTATTACAGTTTTTGCCCTATCCTCATCTTTATCCTTTACTGCATATGGAAGGACAAATCCTCCAATTCTATAATTTTTTACTACTTCTTCGTTTTCTGCCAGTCCTGTTTCCTTTGCAATTATTTTTACAATCTTGCTGTCTGTTTCCTGAATTTTTTCATACGGAACGCTGGAATATTTTGTTTTATTTACTGCTAAAGTATCTAAAATTCTATTTTCCTTATCTATATCATTTTCTGATACAGCCTGGGCATATGCAAGATATGCATAAAATACTCCTCTACCATTGTTCCCATTTTTTGTAATTTCATTTTCCCATGTATTTATATTTTCTTCAGGAATTGAAGTAAATACGTCAAATTTATATTTTGCCCTTGTTATTAATACATTTAAGAGCTTATATCCCTTCTGCTGATTATTTAAAGGCCCAAAATTCTGTATAAATTTCCCTTCTTCGTTTTTTCCGAAAGTTGTAGAAAATATCATTACATCTCTTTCATCTCCCTGAACATTTTCAAGGTTTTTTACAAACATATTTTTTTCAAGTAGTTCATTATATCGGCTTTTTACTGTTTCATTGTCATTTTCCCTTAAATATGAATTTATCCTATTTAAAATATTTGTTTTCTGTTCCAAATTTAGCGTAACTATTCCCACACTTGGTAATTTACCATCTATAAGTATTTTATCGCTGAAAATATGTTCTATAATCTTATCTGCTTCATCATCATTTTTTCTAGCTTTGTACACTCCATCCACTCTATAATATTCAATTGGTGTGTATTCTGACTTTGACGGCATTGGAACAAGTCTTGATTCATAAAATGCCGCATTAGAAAAATTAATCAGTTTCGGATGCTTCGATCTATAATGGAAATCAAGATAAGACATAACCACATCTTCATTCAAGTTATTTACATAATCAAGCAGCGATTCGCTATCTGCTAAAAATAATGTTTCCTCATCTATTTCTTCATTATCAGTTTCCTTCTGATCCATTTCTGCTCCAAAATAGTTTGAAGGTGGCATCTGATGAATATCTCCTGAAACTATCTTATATTTTCCTCTCATCATGGAAGGTAATACTTCTTCCAGTTTAAGCTGACTGGCTTCATCGAATATTACTAAATCAAAAATTCCTTCCTGCAATGGAAATACAGCACTACATGTATTCGGATCAGTCATTATTACAGGAAAAATCTTTTTGAAAAATTCTACATCTGTCCCTATAATTTCTCTCAATGTGTTTATTTTTCCATATTTTGCATTTTTTCTAAGATTATACAGCATTTTTATGTTGTCTTCTTTTCCCATCGAACCGAGTGCTCTTCTTCTTGTTTCCTGCCAGTTTTTCTTTATCTGGTATTTCTGGTTATCAATTATAAATTTATCATGTTCAAGAAGTTTTCCTATATTTACTGAATAATCTTTGTACATTTCACTTTTCACGTTGCTATTCTGTAACAATGAATAATAGTAGGACAGCTTCAGAAATTCTTTCCTGTCTTCAATTTTATTTTCTTCAACATATTTTATGAAATTATTTATGAAAGCTTCTTCTTCTCTTGTTATTTCTCCACTTTTCTTTTCATCGATAAAACTCATAAATCCATTTCTGTTATCTATAATTTCATTTAATATTTCAGAAAATTCTTCCAGTTCCTTTTCATATTTTCCATAATCATGCTGAGTAAATTTTTTATCCAAATATTTGTCATTATATGCAGATATTTTACCGGAATTTTTATAAATATCCTCCCATGCATTCTTTATACTTTTTACTTTGGAATTAAATATGGAAAATATTGAAACCTTCAGTTTATTTACACCAAAAAATTCTTCAAACTGTTTACCGTATTTCGATGTATTATCCTTAATGAAATTTATCATTTTTTTTGCATCATTTAACGTATTTGAAGTTTCTTCAAAAAATATTTCATATGACTGTATATTTTTAAACTTATCGTTATATATTCCTTCAAGTTTTCTAATTTTATCAATACTTCCTATTTTATTAAGTAATCTATCAACAATGTCAAGAATTCTATATATTGTATCAGAATTATTTTTCTCAGTATCAACATGATAGTAATCCTTGTATTCTTTTCCTCCTAGAAGATTAAGCATTACATCATTTACTGTTAAATTAGTATTTTTCATATTTCCTTCTAAAGATTTCTGATGATTGTTGTATTTTTCCTTCAGGGCTTTATATTCCATTACTGAATATTCATATTTTGCTTCATCAAACTGTTCAGCTTTAGGAAGATTCTCTGCAAGACCTCTTACCCTTTTTACTATGTCCCTTCTATCTTTTACAGGATCATTCAGCATTACAGTAAGATCTCCAAGACCAATATCTGTCAATTTTTCATATATTACATCCAGTGCTGTTTTCTTCTCACACACAATCAGAATATTTGCACCATTCTCAAGTGAATTTGTAATAATTGCTGTCAAAGTCTGGCTTTTTCCTGTTCCCGGAGGCCCCTGAATAATTTTATACTGACTGTCTGTCAATGTTTCTACAACATTCTGCTGACTTGGATCGGTCGAAATTGATGTATTTTTATTCAGCTGAAAATCATCCCTTTCAGATACATTAAATTTAAATTGGGAAAAGTTTTCTGCTAAAGTATTAAAATCCTGTATTATTCCTTCATTCTGACGTTTAAACAGCCCCAGTACACCTCCATAGAAAATAAACGAAGCATTTTTCCCCTTTTCATCAATTTTTTCAGTATTTTCAGGAAATTTCTCCAGCTTGAATTCCTCAGAATATTCTATTTTCAATTTTTTGTTTATTTCAGAAAGTATATTTTTTATTTCCTCAAATGTAAGAACACTGTCATCCTCATCTTTTCCTGCTTCATACACAGACGACAAATCTGTTTTATCATCTGAAAGAAGTTGCATTAAAAGTACTTTATTAATTTCTGCAGTGGAATTTTCATCCTTTGAAATTATAAACTCATTCATATCAGATTTAGATCTTGTTATATCCAGTTTCCATATAAATAAAGGAGATTTCATAACTGATTTTGTCTTATTATTCTGCTTTACTAGAATAGGATATCCCAATGCAAGGCTATTTACTCCTTCTTCCCTTAAAATATTCATATTTTCATTAAAAAGATACTGAAGTTTTCTTTCAACAGACTGATTTTTTTCTTCATTTGTCATTCTGATTTTCATACTGAAGTTTTTTTTCGTAAATAGATTTTCAAAAAAATTTTTAGAAAATTCTGGATTTATCTTGTCAAAATCTGACAAATCCATTCTTGCCCTGTATCTTCCAGGCATTGCACTTAGATAAATACTCCTCATTGAACCTACATTCAGCTTTTCCACCAGCAGATTTAAAAAATTAATATTCATATTTAGATTTAAAACCTTCTTCAAATATTATAAATAATATTCCACAGCATTCTAATAACTGTCATCTGAAGAGTTTTTTCTCCTTTCCTTTTAAATATTATCCATATTGATTTATATAATAATTATACTAAAAAAGACTGTATTATTCTATCTCAATTTAACATATTTTCTTTTTGTATTCTTAAATTTTTAGAATACAAGACGCATTTCATACCATACAACTCCACCATGCGTAGATTCAGATACTCCTTCATTTTTAAATCCAAATTTTGAATAATAATGTACAAGTGCATCCTTACATGTAAGAACTACTCCTTTTCTTTTTTTATCTTTTGCATCCTTAATCATTTCATTTAGTAATTTTTCAGCATAACCTCTTTTTCTGTAGTCAGGTAATGTATTAACTCCAAAAACCATCTGCCATTCACCTTCAGGATTGTGTAAATGAGGATTTTCATACATTTCATCTGATAAATTTGGGATATCTGTTACCATTCCATTTACAAAACTGACAATTTTCCCATCTTCCTCAAGAATCCAGAAATAATCAGGATATACAGTCAACCTTCCTTTAAATGATTCTTCCGTTGCAGCTTCACTAGGTGGAAAGCACTCAGCCTCTACAGCCGCTATTTCCTTCAGATCTTCGATTTTTCCTTTTCTTATATTCATAAATTTATCCTTTCCTGACAATTCGCAACTTTTTATTTTATTTTACCTTTATCTTCTGAAAAAATCAATTGGGTATTTCTGTTAAATTTTCTTTCAGTTTCTAATGTCTTTAATATAACTACCATATGTATAAATATAATTTCTAAAAATATACGTAAAAACGGTAACAAAGATACCTTCATGAAATGATATCCTATTACCGTTTTACTTTATCTACTTTTTCAATAATTTATTTTTACCTTTTCATCCTATAAATTTTTAGCATCAATTACTTTTACATCATCTAAATTTTTCAACGAATATTCATAAATTTTCCCATCATCATAAATATATAAAATCCCTTTATATATTGTCAAATCAATTTCCTTATAATCCTTCACTTTAATTTCCTTTATTGGTTTCTGATTCTCATCAACTATTATTACTCGGTTATCTTTTAAGATGTGGACATTACTAAACTTTTTATATTCATTTTTAAATAAAGGGGTATCTATTTTCATTTCTCTTTCTCCCCATTCCTTTTCTGAAAGCCCCTCTATTTTTTCAACTTCCTCTATTACCTTATCAACTTTTTTTAATCCGTATCTTCCTGCAATTTCATAATTATCAAATTCTATATTCTTATAATACAAGTCAAAAAATATTCTTATTTCTTCTTCAGTAAAATTTTTCTCCAGTATTGGAAGAAGAATACTTTCCTTGTCTTCTGTTTTATTAAATTCTTTCAGTACTTGTTTTTTTCCATATTTTATTTCTTCACTTAAAATTGATTCAAAAAAATATAAATTATTAGAGTTTTTCTCAAATTCTATAATCAGTTTAATCATCTGTATTATTTTTTCTTCTTCTGTGCTGAAATTTTTTAAAATTTTAGCAATATCTGTATCAATATATTCCTGATCAAATTCTAAAACTTTTTCTAATCTTTTTTCTTTTTCCTGAATGTATCTGACTAATACTCTATTTTCACTTTGAATTTCTGCCTCATTTTGATTCAAATAAGAATATTTTTTATTGAAATCTTCTAAGTTCATATATTTAGTTTCTTTACTTTGCTGCACTTCCTTTCCCATACCTTCCCTCTTTTCTATTTTTCTTTCTTCACTTTTATTTATACAGGAAAACAATAAAAATAAAATTAGAAATACTTGAAATTTTTTCATATAGCTTCACCTACTTTTTATATTTTTCTATCCTATTAGTTATATTATTTTTTACTTTTATTACAATATTATTTATTTTCTGCTGATTTATTTTATTCGATGAAACCTCTCCACTTACCTCCTGATCTTTTTTATCTCCTGAAGCTGTTCTACTTTTTCTATTAATTTTTTCTACCTTATAGGCAAAGTCCATTATTTTATCAAAAAATTCCCTTGAATTTTCTGAAAAATATATATTCCCACGATTTTTATGTCTACTTATTATCTTTTTTGTAGAAGGTAATAGACAACCTACTGAATATCCCCTATGATCTCCATGATGAATTAAAATCCATCTATTTTTAGGAATTAATGTTCTGTTATTTGAATCTTTTTTATGATTTTGTACTCCTATTGCCATGTAAGATTTTCTAATCAGATTTCCCTTTTCATCTCTTTTTTCTGGCCTTAAATGCCATCTTAAATCATGAGTCCCTTCTATTATTCTTTTATCTTTATTTCCATTTATTTCATTTTCTCCCCCAGGTTCTATAACATACCCGTCATATCCTTCCAATTTCTTTCCAGAAGGATCCAATATTGAAAAATAAGATATTGTAGAGTTCTTTTTGGCATTTTCCTTTGTCCATTTTTTAGGATCTGTATTATAGTATTCTTCAAATCTTTCAACATAAAAAGTATATTTTCCCTGAACTCCCAAATGTGGACAATTTCCTGAACTGCAGCTGTCCTCTCTTTTTTCTGTTTTTGATGAATTTACACTACTGGAGGATTTTGATGGTTTGGATATACTTTCATTATTATTCTTTTTATTAGTTTCTGAAACTTCAGAAGAATTTTTGCTATTACTGGCAACTGTTGTATTTTCTATCTTAGAAGTTTTATCTTTTCCATGATTTTTATTCCATTCCATCTGATTAAAAGGACACATTGTGGATATTTTCCCACTTTTTCTTATTATTTTCAAAATATCCCATTCAGTAGGTATATTTTTTGTAGTATCGTATAAATTTCCTCCCATTCCAATCCAAGTCAATATATTGCCAATTTTTGTCTCCTGCTTATCCTCTCCCTTCAGATTAAGTCTGTTTCCTCCAACATTAAAATTATCCAGTCCTTCTATTTTAGATTTTACATTTTTCTCATCCATAGTCAGTTCTGCTTTTATAAATTCCTTTTCCTCATTTTTCATTGAAAGCCTTGCAGCCTGCATCAGATAACCATACACCATTGCAGGTAGAATTTTTGCAGAATAAAAATTTTTTCTTTCATGATCACACAGGGAAATCCCTTTTTTTCTTATTATCCCTTTTGTATCAATATTAGGATTAGACAATTGTTTCACTCTTTTATATGAACTTCTGAATGCCTGAAAAATTTTACCTCTCAATTCATTTTCTTTTTCTTTTGTCACCTCCGATTTCATTATTAGCATTTTTTTCTTATTACTTTCAATAATTTTCTTATACTCTTTTTCTTCTTCAGCAGTAAGACCTTTTCCTGTAATTATTCCGGCTGTTTTTTTATTTATATATGGTTTTAGCTTGTTTTCTGTCTGACTTATATATTTTTTCGCATTAGCAAACTTCTGACAGGATTTTTTCAATGAAGTCTGCATAAAATTATTGTTTACATCCCTGCATACATTGACTAACAGTTTATACACACAGTCAGCATCCCTTACACTTTCTTTAACCTCCGTTTTTTTATCTTCTGCTATCCCTATTTCCTTCTGACCTGCATCATCAATACTGACAGTTCCCCCATATTTACATTTTATTGTGGAAATATCCAATAATGCCGGATATTCTCCAACCTTCACATCTGTATTTTTTTCCCATTGCCCTAAAAGTTCAGGTTTGCATATTCCAATTGCACGGCATTTTTTAAATGGTAAAATTTTCTTATCATTTATATTTGCCTGCTTTCCTCCCCTTAAAGTTATACTGTTCTGATTTATTACCAGTTTACTTATATCTTCTCCTAAGGTACATTTCAATATACAGTTGTCATTTACAAACAGTTCTCCTGTCGGCTTTACTATATTCTGAAAATCATAAAATGACTTATAGAAGGAATAGATGTCCATGGAATCGATATTTGCTGAATAATCTCTTAATTCCTTGCAATCCTTAAATAATTTATGCATTATTGACCTGTCTTTTTCAAAATCAGACTTATTCCTGTAATTTTCATATATCTCATCTATCAGGTTACTTATTTTCCGTATATTCCTTACTTTTATTGCTGATTTGGAGGTTATCCAGTCATTCAGAAGGGTAGTCACCCGTATTTCTTTTCCAAGTTTTTCAAGCCTGTTATACAATCCCGTATCTGTTTTTGAAGGAATATCTATACCTCTTTGTTTTTTTACATACCATAACAGATAATTTCTGACTATGTTGCTATCTTTATACTTATGGTTATCAAAATACTTTGTCTCATTTTCTCCCTTAAATCCTGTCTGAACTGACAAAAATTCTATTATTATATTTTCAATTAACCGCTTAGTCAATGGATATTGGTTTATCCCATTTTCATCAATTTCGTAGAATTTCTGATATTCACTGTCACTTGAATACAGTTCTTTCATTAAACTTATACATTTAGTCTTTGAAAGATCTGAATCTGAAATATTTTTTTTAGCAACCTTTATCACTATTTCATCAATATCTTTTATCCCCTTCATATACTTGTCATACTTTTCAGAAAGTATATTTTTTTCTACTTTATAGGTATTTTTTCCCTCTTTTACATTTTTTGAACTATTATTTAATGTATCCTGTATCTTATCTGTAAATCCTGATTTAGGCTGATTTTCTCCAATAGGTTTTCTGTCAGGATATTTTACATATTTTGCTGAATATTGACTTAACACGTATTCCAGTGATTCTATCCTACTTTTATTGGAAATTGGATTACTCCACACATAATAAATAATATCCTGTATCCTTATATTTTCATTTTCATCTCTTCCTCTTAAAATATCGAATCCCTGCTGTTTTATTACATTTCCTATTTTGTCACTGCCTTTGGTTGCTTCATCATATATTTTCAAAATTACATTGATGTCTTCCCTGTTTTCTTCCAAAACCTTTTTTGATGTTTTTGTTTCCAGATATTTTATATAATCGCTATCATACATGTTTCTATCATTGAATTTAACTTGCAGCCTTTCCAATACAGCTTCCTCAGAATTTACAAATACCAGCTCAGGAGCTTTACTGTTTTCAAACCTGTCTTTTTTATATTCTTCATTATCCCAGACTTCTTCAAACTTCTGACCATTAAATACAAATACTCCCTGTCTGTTATTTTCCTCAGGAGAACTCATACCAGAATTTGAATTTTTTCCTATACTGTTATTTTTTTCTTCCTTTATTTTAGCCTGGCTATTTATATTTTTATTATCCACCTGTGCATCATTTTTTTCTACTACTTTCCCTTCTATTTCACAATTATCTTTATGTCCTATAATTACTGACAGATCATGCCCTGATAGATTTTCGTGATAAAATAGGCTAGGAACTGCATTTCCATCTACGGGTATTCCCCATACACCTTTAAAATTATTTCCTAAAGCATTTGACATTGCACCCTGACCACATAAATGAGAAGCTGCAAGCATTCCTGATGAGGTAAGTATAATCTTTTTTCCTCTTAAATCCTCACTTTTATATCCCTGACTTCTTTTTTTAGCTAGTATATTTTTTACTTTTGATTCTGAAGCTTTAACTTTACCTGGTGCTACATATCTTGCTTCCTGAGGTATAGATATTTTTTGACAGATTTTTTCCTTATACTTTTTTAAAGTTTGCCATCTCATTTTTAAGGATCTCATAATTACTTCATCCTGAGCTGCAGGATTTTTCAAAAAACTTTTTTTATCTGTTAATTTCCATTTTTTTGCAGCCTCACCAATAAATTTTACATTTGACCATTTCGAACCTTTTGGAACCCATCCCATATCTCCAAGTATATCTGTTCCTATCTGATATCTTCCAATATATAATTTCTGATCCTCTAAATCATATTTCCCTCCACTCTCTAATTTTGCCAGCTTCTCAAAAAAACTGACTGCACTATCGCCAATATCCTGACCATTGAATTTTCTATTTACCATAATCAGTTTCCCCCACCTTTAAGTTTTTATTTACACCTCTTCCTTTTCACTGATTTCATATTACTTTTTTATTTATAACCTCCATGAAATCCCCCTTTTCATGATTAATATTTCTCAAATAATTCTGATATTTCTGTATCTACATCAAACTTTTCTATCGATTTGTTTATCTTTTTTTTAGGAGATTTTGATACTTTAAAGTCATCTCCTTCTTTTGTTTTTATTTTCGAATATCCTTCTACATAGACATTGTCAATTACCAAATTATTATTTTTATAGCCAAGTTCAATAAAATATGTCTTAAATCCTGACAATTTCCCCATTGACATATCTTTTATAATGACTATATTATTTTTTACTTCATATGAACTTTCTTCTCCGTAGGAACCTCCTGTACCTTCTATTCCAACTGGAATAATTAACTTACAGCTATCAAAAATTTTATAATCCTCCCCTTCACTTATAAAAAATTTTAAACAGCTTGAATTTTTACCAGTTTTATACATTTCATATAATTCATCAGGCCCCATATCCTTTGCTTTTTCAGTTTCAATATTAGAATATTCCAAAATATAATCTTTCTTATTGTCTTTATTTATATAACCTGTCTTTGTTTCTTTTAATGTTATACCATTAGCAAATTTTATGCTTTTATCATTTATCAGATTTTTCTCAAGTTTGTCTGACTTTATTAATAATTTTATATATTCAGTATAAAATTTCTCTGCTTTAGTTTTTTCACCTAATTTCCATAATACATCTGCATAATTTAAATTGGCTACAATTCTTTTAGGAAACTTATTTAATATTTCCTCCAATATTTTCTTTGATTCTGATAAATTCCCTTTTTTATATAGTTCATAAGCATAATCATTTATCTGAGTTACATTTTTCTCTGTTATCTCTCTATTATTCCTATTCTCTGTACTTTTTCCTTTTGAATAACTTAACAAAATACAAAAAATAAATACAAACATTATTTTCCATATAATTCCTTTTTTCATTGGTGCTCCTTTCTTTTCCTGATTTTATTATTTCAGCTGACTTTTATGTATGTATCCTTTCATATAGTATCCACCCTTTTCATTATAGAAATATACATATTTCCAATTGTTTTCAGTATATATTTCCTCAACTTCAACACCATTTTTTAATTTATATAATATCGTACTTTCTACACTTGGTTCCCTTCTTAAATTAATACTGTCATCTTTGGAAGCTGTTTTTAAAATTTTACCTGTCTTATAGTTTTTCTTTGCTGCTGTATCATTATCAAATCCATAATCCCGAAAATCATCCTGCCAGGAAATTTCTTCCTTCAAATCAGTTACAATATAATTAGTTGCACCAGGTGCGGCTACTACTGACAAAAATAAATTATCTCCGTCCATACTTTCAAGTAATGCCTCAGCATATGCAATTTCCCTTGCTATTACCTTGCCCTTCTTTACAAAAATTGTTTCCCTGTTAGACTGTCCCGCATAAGCATATGGATATGTAATTATATACATTCCATAATCTTTATTTCTAAAGCTTTCTATTCCTGTTATTTTTTCATCTTCACTTTCTGCTTCTTTATCATATTTATTTACTATTTTATAAACTTCTTCCGGTAATTTTTCTCTTGAAATTTCTGACACGGAAATAGTCTTTACTATCTTTACTGTTTCAAAATCATTTATTTTATCCTCAAATTCTGAAAAATTCGGATATTTTGTTTCATTTCCCCTCTTTTTTGAATTTTCTGCCATTCTATTTTCAATAAATATCTTATCAAGCATAGTAAATTTATTATAATTTTCATATATATAATCCGCTATTTCTTTAGGAACTTCCCTTACTTCAAGTCTTTTCAGGCTTCTTAGTTTTTCTATTTCTTCAACACCATATTTTAACGGATTGAAACTCACATCTAAATGATTTAATTTAGATAATCTGCCTATGCCTCTAATATCCTTAATGTTATTATTATGAAGCCACAATTCTTTCAAATTTTTTAAATTTAATAACGGGGTTATATCTTCTATCTGATTGAAATTTATTTTTAAAACTTCTAATTTTTCAAGTTTTTCCAAAGGTTTCAAATCACTTATTTTATTCCATCGTAAATCAAGTTCCTTTACATTTTTGTACTCTAAAATACAACTTATTTCTTCCAAATTTTTATTTTTCAGCTCTATTTTTTCAGAATTAACATTGTATTTCTCAAGTTCTTTACAACTTTTACTTTTTGAAACTGATCCGCTGCTTTCATTTGTTTTTATTTCCTTTTTCTTTTCCATGCTGTTAACTTTGTTACAATTTACAAACAATGTAACAAATAACATTAAAACAAATAAATTTCTTCTCATTTTCATATTTCCCTCCATTATTTCAAATCAATTTCCTCAATTATTATGTATCTTCTGCCCCTTCATTCTTATTTCTCCCGAAGCTTCTATCCTGATATCCTTTGCTTTTCCAATAACATTGATATTATCTCCATAAATTGCCATTTCCCCTATTGATTCAATTCCAACATAGTCATCCGACACAACTACCATGTTTTTCAATCCCTTATTTACAAAATTTTCTGCTGTCTCACTGCTTGTTTTTGAAGTTCTTGTGTATGAATTTTCCATATTCAGTTCCATTTTATTTTTATTGACTGTAAGATTGAAATCACTTCCATTAATATGGAAATTTCTTTTCTCATAATCACTAAATCTTCCGTTTCCTTTATTATTTACTGCCCAGGAAACTTTTGCGAAACTTTCATCTTCATTTGGAAAGTAAACCTCTACCGTATCATTTACTTCAGGAGTGCAGAAAAATCCTGTATTTGTCTGAGAATAGAAAGTCTGATAACTTAATGGCCATCTCCTTATTCCATAATCAGAATAAGCCCTGCTGAACTCCACCTCTCCTTTCTGTTCGATTATTTTATTTAAACCTTCATTAAAAACAACTTCCATTTTAGCAATTTCTTCTTCAGAAAACACCTTTTCAACCTTCGCTTCAATACTGCATCCCTTTATTTCTTCATTATATTTTTTCAATATATTATAATTTTTTATATCTGTTGCCAGAAATTCACTTTTCATAAGATTATTTTTCAAATATATTTTCGTTTTTAAAACTGTCAGAGCATCATCGCCACTTCCATTTTTTTCCTCAGAAGTATAGTCCCTGTTAATTGAAACAGAATCACCAAGACTTACAACTTTGTTTGAATAAACTTTATAGTATAAGTTTTTATAGTCTCTGACAATTGAATAATCTGAATAATATTTATTTTCATTTTTTACATTTCCAGTTTCTATTACTCCAAATGTAATTATTCCCTGCTCCGTAACTAGCAGCCCTGTCTTCAGGTGTGAAGCCATTCTCACAAGGAATTCCCAGTCTGTTTCATTATACTGGACTATCAGCTTTCCTATTGGAACTTCTGCCCCCTTAAAATATTTTATCTGTATATCCTTATTACTGCATGTACTGTTTATTTCATCAATTATATTAGCATATGTAAAATTTTTATCCTGAAATACCCTGTATCTCTTTTCCATTTTTCTATCAAAAAGAATACTGTATGAAAATGCCTCTATAAAGATTAAATAACCTTCACTTCCATATTCAAGTACTTCAAAATAATCAATTATCCCTTTGAAAATTTCCTTTTCCCCGACAGAAGCATCTTCTCCTGAAACTTCTATTCTTATTTCAGTTTCCTCTTTTCCAATTATTTCTTCAAGCTCACTTTTTCTGTCCTTTTCCACTTCTATCTTTAATTTTAGTTTCTGGTGTTCATTTATGCCTTCTGTTAATTCAAGTTCCCTTATGAGATAGTTTTCTATTTTTTTATTATTCAGGATTATATTTATGTTTCTCCCCTCATACATATTTTCGTTAATTTCCCTATCCATTTTATCAACCTCAACTTCCCAAATATTTTAATATATAATTTGTCCCGCCTCTTCTTATTTTATATCCAGTTTATTTTTCTGATGAAACTTCTGTTTCAAATGAAGTACAAATACTCCAATCCCCTTTTCAATGCTTAGTTCCTGGGAAAAATTCCTTACAAACATATTTGCAAATTTGTAGTCTATATTTTTATTTGCTCCGAGATTTACAAACACCTCCACATTTCTATAATCATTTTTTTCAAGATATGATTCCGCCCATTTTGCCAAATCAATAATATTTTTTTTATTCTGCTCATATAAATCTGTATTGTTGTCGCTGTTTTCAGGACTTTCAGTATTTGTATTATTTTCTATATTCGATATGACTTTTCCTGTAACCGTCATTTCAATACTACTTCTATTATTTGCAAAATCAGTATTTTCAGCCAGTCCTATATTATATTTTATTTCTATTATTTCATCTTCCCCTATGTTTATTTCCTTTTTTTCACTTTCATCAGTAATTTTTATTTTATATTTCATTCCCAATCCCCCTCATATATTTTTAGAAAACCGAAACCTCTCCCAATTTTAATGTTTTTTCTACATTTATTACACCGAAATGATTTTTCCAGTAATATTTCACCTTTACTCCTAACGGCAGAAATAAATTTTCCATTATTTTTACTTTATTTCTATTTTCCTTTTTCTTTTCCCTGTTAATATAGATTATTACTTTTTTCCTTTCATATTTTTTCTGATAAATTATCGAATCAGGAAAAAAGCACTTTATTCCATTGGAAAATACATCAAAACTTTCTTTTCCTGTCACAATTTTGTCATAATACAGTAGAACCATTATTCTCTTTTCTTCTTCCATCAATTTTTTAAAATCTGCCATTAATTCATCTCCAAAGACACCCCCTTCAATATCCTTCAATATCTTTTCACAATATATATCTATAATTGTCGTTCCTGTAACATAGTCTATTTCCCTGAGGCACATTAGTGCTTCGTGAATAAATTTCTTTCTAATCTCCTTATATTTTTCTTCTTCTGTTTCCTGAAAGATTTCCAAAAAATTTGAAAATATGCTATTAAATCTTATGAATGGATTTACCTTTATTTCATTTTCCATCCTAAATTCATTCAGAAAATCCCCATTAATCTCCAAATATGGAGAATATCCCTCTTCTGATATAAATTTTATATTTTTTCCTGAACCTGCCCATAAATATTCATAATCAGATTTCTTACTTCTAATCATTCAGATACCCCCTGCATCTGTATTCCGGCAACCTCAGCTGTATTTCACTTACTATGAAACTTAGCATATCTTCTGTATAATTGCTTTTTTCAATACACTCAGCAAATAAATTCAGATTTATTTTTTCATTATAAAAAAATAACTCAAAATCATTTTTTATAAATTCATTGCAATTATAGGTTTCTATATTCCCCAGGACATCCTTGCCTATATTTATTTCCTTAAGAGAAAAATTCTCCTTTATAAATTCATAATCTGAAAAAACTTTATATAGCTCCACTTTACTGTTTATCCTGTTTTCTGTTCCTGTATTTTCTTTAAATCTATCTGTAAAGCTTTCTTTCCTGAAATTTGTAAAAAGAAAGTATTCTGGCATTTTTTCCAGCTCTATTGAATTTATCATTAAATTTTTTCTACATTCCTGGATAGATTTTATAGAGAATACATTCCATATATTTTCCAGTTTTTTCCTGCTTATTATATGAAGATCATTTAAATTTTCAGAATAGCAGCACAGTATATCTCCCGTTCCATTATTTTCTACAAGTATTTCATTTTCATCTTTCTTTATTACATATTCAAATGAAATATCATTTTTCACAGGCCTTACAAATATTGAACTTATTATCTGCTTTTCTTCTATATTCCATAATAAAGTTTTGTTAAACAGTATATTTTCCTCATAAATTCCAAATTCATACACTACCTCATCCTTGTTTTCCTTTATTTTTTCATATAATTCCTTTGTCATCTGGAAATCATATCCCACCACTTTTATTCTGTACATACGTTTAAAATGTGCCATATTTACAGTATGCCATTTTTTCCCGTTCAGTTTAAAAGCTTCATACAATCTTTCAATTTTTTTCTCATATCTCCTGTCATATTCAAGAACAACTTTCATTCCATAATTTTCTCCAGCAACATTTATCCATGCTTCATATTCTCCCTGGACAATATCTTCCAGCTGATTGTAGGAAATATCTACATAAACTTCATTTAAATAAAATTCATCTTCTATATCTGTTACACTATACTTTTTTTCTATAACAGGATGATAACTTTCCCTGAAATTATATACTTCTTCATTATCAGAAAGTATTGTTTCAATGAAAATATCTCTCTTTGATTTTATTACGCTATTTAAATATTTTTCCTTCATCTCAGAAAATCTCTCATCTATTTCTTTTTTCAATTCAAAGAAACTTTCTCTTATTGTTTTACCTGCCAGTTCCTTTTCAAGTGTTATCGTTTCCTTCTCCATACCTTTATTTACCCCATCCCTTAACTTTATTTTAATTATATCATAAATTAATTTTTCTTTCAACTTATTTTTAATTTTATTTATAATTTTTCAGTTATTTATATGATATAATTTAAAAATAATTTATAGGAGGTCTATTATGAAAATATATACAAAATACGGGGATAAGGGATATACAAGATTATACGGTGGTGAACGTGTAAGTAAAACACATATAAGAGTTGAAACATATGGAACATCTGATGAGTTGTGCTCGTTACTTGGATCAGTTGTGGCAAAAATGGAAAATTATCCGGAATTATCTGATATTAGAAAAGAATGCATCATTATACAGCATCATATATTTGATTGTGGAAGTGATTTGGCAACTCCTGGAGGGTTACGTCCCTACAAACAGACAGAAAAAGATGTAGAATGGCTTGAAAGCAGAATAGATGAATATCTTCCCCAGCTACCTGAACTTAAGCATTTCATTATTCCCGGAGGAAGCAAGATTGCTGCAGAATTTCACATATTAAGAACTTTTACAAGAAAACTGGAAAGAAGAATAGTCGCTCTAATTGAAACAGAAGAGCATGTTAATGAAGTGGGATTAAGATATATTAACAGACTCTCAGATTATTTCTTTACCGCTGCCTGTCTTATAAATGTCAGAATGGGGGTGACTGAAACTGATTATTTACGTAGTGAAGTGATTTTTAAATAAAAAAATCGGATTTCTACAGTATTTAATAACCGACTATATCAAGAGATTATATAGAAAACAACTTGATGCTTAAACTTTATCATTTTAAGATTTGAACTGTCAACTAATAGTTGACAGTTGTCTTTACTTTTAATCATACACATTGAGTGGTAATCAACTGAAAGTTTACAACCACTTTTTCTATGTGGTAAATAATTTATTCCTCATTCTCTTTATCTTCATGTTTTTTACTTGAAACTTCTTTTGTAATATTATACATTTTTTCATCTGAAGATTCTAGCTTCAGTTGTACGATTTTTTCGTACAGCTGAATGGCACCTTCTTCATCTTTCATTTTTCTCTTTAAATCACTCCAGTATCTTCTTGGATTCTTACTTTCAGTTAGTGCTCCTACAATATCAACAACACTAAAATACCACTCTTCCTTCTCATTATCCCAAACAGAACGAATTTTGTTTCCTTCAAATAATTTAATTTCATTACCCAACTTAATTCCCCCTTTTATTACCTTTGTATAAAAAAACTGTTTCAAAAGAAAATTTAAAAGATAATATGAAAAATTATATCGCAAAATTTTATTAAATAATTCTATTTTCCATATATTTCATCTCTATTTTTTCATTTTGAAACAGCTCCCTTGTGTATTTCAATATTTTATAATTATTTTTTCCTCATCATATAAAATCATCTATTTTTTAAATGAATCAAAAATATTCTTATCATTACTATACAGAACTTTTACTTCATTTGGTTTCAATATAACATTTATTTTCTTATCAGAAATTGAATAAACTTCCTTTTTATTCAACTGATTTTCATAAAATCCAAAAATTTTTGGAACCTGAAGACTTACCGGATAAGAATCTCCTGAATTATTCATTATGACAATCATAGACTTATTTCCATAAGCTACCTCGTATGAAATAAAATCAGTATTAGGCCATTGTGGACTTATATCTTTATTCTGATATGTTTTAGCCTTTCTCTTTTCCTCATTTAGATACTGCTGTGTTTCAGCATCGATTCTTCCTTTAGTTTTAGGATCATTGTATACTTCAAGAACTCTGAATTTTCCATTTTTAAACAATTCCTTATTTTCACTTCTTACCTTTAACAATGTTCTATAAAAATTCTCAATTTCAGTATTTTCCTTGACAGGATAAGAAACCGTTTTCTGAACTTCATTTATCTGGACAATTTCAGGTGGAAGATTTCTCAGTGTATTAATATCATACTTACTTAAATCGTCAGTTTCATCTTCGTAAGGTGCATAATCATCCCATAACATTGGTTTTCTGTTTCTAGGAGAATCTGCCCCCCACATTCCTTTTTCATCTCCATAATATATTACCGGAGTAGCAGGCATTGTCAGCTGAACAGCAATTATTCTCTTAAGTTTACTTATTGCATTTCCGTCATATAAATCCGGTCTTATGTTTAAATATCCCTGATTCGACTGATTGTTTCTGTCAAAAACCCTGTTTGGATTTATAATTCCACTGAAAATTCTATCTGTATCAAGTGAATCGATATAAACCTGTGTCAGATTAAATCTTTCGCTTGAGTATTTATTATAAATTTCATTCATTTTGCTGGCAAACTCTACACTTCCAATTCTATAATTTGAGTTACTGTTTATCGTATATTTTATCATATTATTTACAATATTATAGTCTGTTCCGCTATCATAAAGTCCGGCATCTATATCATCAGCAAAATTTCTGGAAAATTCCCCTACTATCAGAAGATTCTTTTTAAACTTTTTCAGGTTTTCCGTTATTTCAACAATATGTGGCTTATTCTCAGCATCATAATAAACATATCTTATACCGTCAATTCCGTCATCATAAACATTTTCCTTAAATGTTTCATCAGGTCCCAGAACCCATTTTTTCAATGAATTTTCAACATATTCCCTTGCTGCCTTTGAAGACAAATCAAGTTTTGTATTTTCCCCGTCCTTATACCATTTCTTATAATCTGAATTCATTCTGGCAAAAAATTTTGTTGAAACTGTATCCGGAGCCACTTCCATAACAACCTTCAATCCTTTTTTATGTGCTTCCTTTATAAGACTTGCAAATTCCAGGTCAGAATCTGTCCAAACCCAAGTAGCTGTATCAGTTAAATTTTCTTTCAGAAGATTTTCTTTAACGGCAGGATTATAAATCAGAAGATTCAATTCCTTATCACCATTGTTATTATGTACTTTACCTTGTATATCCAGCCCTTTATTTGTACCAGTCTGCTCTATATATCCAAAATAAGGGTCTACATGGTTAAAATATATTGTGTCGTATTTATGATTTGAAAGGGAATAAAATGGTGAGGAAATTATAATATATTCCACTCCAAGTTCCTTCAGATAATCAAGTTTTTCCTTAATTCCCTGAAGATCTCCTCCATAATATCTCGTATAATTCTGAACATCATTCAGTGCATCTTCTTCCCATTCATTTTTAGTTTCATAATTTCCATTCCATTCATTTACAGAAAAAGGATATGGCGTTGTTCCCCATTCAGCAGCAACAAGGTCTTTTTTTGGAGTACCTGACCGTATTTCTCCTTCAGGCTGAGCAAAATCATCCGTTCCAAATTCATTGAAAATAGGATCATTATCCACATTACCATTTCTAAAGGAATCTATATATATCTGATATCCTACAGATCCTCTTGCCCATTCTGGAATATATGTTAATTTGTCTGATTTTTGGTATTGAAATTTCAGCACACTATTTTCTGAAGTTGTTGTATTTTTCCCATAAAAATATTTTACTTTACCGTCAACCAGTTTAAAGTAATATCCTCTTACATTATTTGGAATTTCAGCAACAAATATTTCATTCCCTCCATAATTTCCAATGCTTCTCATCATTTTTTCTCCACCGCTGTATACAACCTGTGCAGAATAAACGTCGTTATTTTTTGTTTTCAATATCAGTCTTACATTATTTCCATTAACAATTCTGTAATCAGGTGTTTCTTCATGAACCAGTGAATTTATATCAATGATATTATCATCCCTTTGACTATATTTAGTAGGACTTTTCACCTCTTCTACAGCACTTTCTTCTGTTTTATCTTCTTTTTCAGAATTACTGTTTTCATTTTTATCCGATAATGTTTTTTCAACTTCAACTGATGTTTTCTCAACTTTTGTACTATTATTGGTATTAGTAAAGGAATTTGCCGTAGACATTATTATACATGCCAATATTACTAATTTTAATTTTAAAGAATTCATACTTCTCCTTTATTCATCTTGATTTCTCTTGCCGCCGCCAGACAAAAAACTGTAATTTCCGTTTTTCTATTTTTTGTCCTTCCACTTCCAGCTTCAGCAATTTTACGATTTCTTGAATTAATAAAAACCTTCCTGTCAATATCATCTAAAATACTGTTTTTTATTTCCCTAAGGGTTGCTCCTGTTGTAATTATATCATCAACTAAAAGTATTTTCTTATTTTTAAAATCGAAGTCACTCCCTATCCTGAAACTTCCCCTGATATTTTCTTCCCTCAATTTTTCATTTAACAGCTTATGCATTTTTTCTGTATTTTTTACTCTTTTTATTTCCACATAGTTTACATTCAGCTGTTTCAGAATTTCATCAACCTGATTGTATCCCCTCTCATTTTCCCTCTTTTTATTTATTGGAACACTTACTATAAAATCTATTTTTTCCTTCTGAATAATATATTCAAATTCTTCTGATATTAATCCTGCAATTAATTTTGCAAGACTTTTCTTTCTGTTGTACTTATAGGAAAAAATCAGTTTCTTAAACTCTTCATTATAGTCCCAGATATAGTAAATGTTATTTAATTTCCTCAATTTCTTTAAATTTAAAAGCCTACTTTCTGTTTCCTCTGATACTATGCCGCCCCCGACTAACTCCCTCCCTGAAATTATGTCCTTATTTTTAAATAGAATTCCTTTAAAAGTTGAAATTACCTTGTCAACTTTATCCTCTATTTTTTTACTAGTAGTTTTTAATTGGGTTTTTGACCTTCTCAATGACTTTTGCCGAGTACATTTCGGTATAACCGCAATTCTGGCATATTTTTAAATAAAATGTATCAAGAGAAATTTTTGCTCCAGTCAATTTTTTAGTAGGCAATGCAATTGACTTTACCTCACATGAGGTTGAGCCACATTTTAAACATTTTTCATGATTTTTCATTTTTCCTTCTCACCTCAAAATGCATTTTTTATCCAGTTTATTTTATTATTACCTAATTTATCTTTTTTTATTCCTATGACATCATATCTTACATTTTGTTTCCATTTTCTATTTTTTATATAAATCTGTGAAGAAATCATTATTTTTTCCAGTTTTTTCCCGTCAATTGTTTCTAACGGCTCACCAAATTCAGCATTTTTTCTATATCTCACTTCTACAAACACAAGTGTTTTTTCCTCCTCATCTGTAAAAATAAGATCTATTTCTCCATATTTTGTATAAAAATTACTTTCAATATATCTCATTCCCTTTTTAATAAGATACCTTTTCGCCAATTCCTCAAATTCAAACCCTATTTCCCTTTTCTTTTTCATTAAAATAATTTTAACCCCCTGTTTTTATCTACCTCTTTTTCTAATTTCCCTTTATTATTTTTCCCTTCAGAAATCTTCTCCTGACTTTCATCACCTAATATCTTTTTCAGAAAAGATTTACGGTGATATTTACAAGGCCCCTTTTCAAGCAATATTTCCCTATGTAATTTTGTTCCGTATCCTTTGTGCTTTGCAAAGCCATATTCAGGAAATTCTTTATCCACTTCCAGCATCATTCTGTCCCTTGTAACTTTTGCCACAATTGATGCCGCCGCAATAGATAATGATTTTGCATCTCCTTTTATTACCTCTTCCTGCTTTCCGCTATATCCTTTTATTTTATGGTTTCCATCCACTAGAACCACATCAAATTTAGCTTTTCCACTTACTTGGCTGATCGCCTTTCTCATTGCGGAAAAAGTTGCATTCAGTATATTTATTTCATCAATTTCCTTTTCATCAGAAATCCCTATTCCAACTATGCATTTTTCCATTATAATTTCAAAAAGTTTTTCTCTTTTTTTCTCTGTCAGTTTCTTTGAATCATTTATTTCATCAAGTTCAGAAAAATATTCAGGAATTATAACAGCTCCAGCTACCACTACTCCGGCAAGAGGCCCTCTTCCCGCCTCATCAACACCTAAAACTGTTCCCTCGTATGTTTCGTCAAATTCCCTTAAACTATTCATTTTTTCTTCCATCCGTTAATCTATTATTTCATCTATTTTTAAATCTGATTTTTTTAATGCCTTTTGAAAATCTTCCGGTATTTCTCCTGTAAATTCCATTGGATGTCCTGTTACAGGATGTATAAACTCAAGCTTATATGCGTGAAGCATCTGCCTTTTTTCATTATCTTTTCTTCCGTATACACTGTCTCCAAGTATCGGATATCCAAGATACCTCATATGAACCCTTATCTGATGTGTCCTCCCTGTTTCAATATTTACCTTTACAAGCGTAAATAGGTTATTCTGGGAAATTACCCTGTAATTTGTTATTGCGTTTTTTCCCTTTGCTGCATCATCAATGACAGTCATTTTCTTCCTGTCATTTTTATCCCTTCCTATTTGAGTGACAATTTTGCCTTCACTTTTATTGAGTTTTCCCTTTAATATTGCCAGATATGTTTTCCTAATTTTCTTTTCCTGAAACATTTCTGTAAGTACAGCATGAACTTTATCATTTTTTGCAATTACAATAAGGCCACTTGTGTCCTTATCCAGTCTGTGCACTATACCTGGCCTTATTTCACCATTTATACCTGACAAATCTTTTATATGATACAAAAGGGCATTTACAAGTGTTCCGGAATAGTGACCATGTGCAGGATGAACAACCATCCCAGCCTGCTTATTAATCACAGCTATGTCAGAATCCTCATAAACAATATCAATTTTTATATTTTCAGGTTTAATTTCCGTTGTTTCAACTTCAGGAACTTCAATTGCAATTTCATCATTTTCTTCGATTTTATATGAAGATTTTGTTGGTTTCCCATTTACTGTTATATTCTTATCTTTTATCAGCTGCTGTATTCTCGTTCTTGTAAAATCTGTCTTTCCTGATAAAAAACTGTCAATTCTCTCTCCAGTTTCTTCATCAGAAACATTTATTATTAATTTTGATTCCATTCTAATTTTTTCCTCGCCATTTATCTTTTTAATTTGCATTCCAAGGTTATTTTATCTATTAATCCAACATATCATTATAGATTTTTAAACTTAACTTTCATCATCACACTTCTGGAAAACACTCATTTTTTCCGAATAATTCCTATTATGATGATTTCTTATTAACAATGCAAGTTCAGTATCTATACCCTTTATTTTTTCATATCCTCTTTCAGCATGTTCCCTCAACGGTGTCTTTATTTTAAATTTATGTAGAACCCTTGTTATCATTGAAGTTTTTCCTTTTCCACAATCATGAAGAAGTGCAAGCTTCAAATATATGATTTCATTCTTTAAAGTCGTTTCGCTTAATTTTTTATACACTTCCAGCGAATGAAACTTATCATATCCGGCCATTTCTAAAAATATTTTCTTTTCATCAGAATCAAGTATTTCAATAACTTTATTCATAAAATTTTCATCAATTTTTGGAAAAAAGTACTCAATACCTTTTCTTACAATATACATATTTTCCTCATTTCATTATACATTAACATTCTTAGATTTTATTTATTTTTTTTCTTTAACGACTATATTTCCATATAATTTTTTCAAATTTTTTATATTTTTTCCTTTTTTCCCAATTAATCTGCCTTTATCTCCTTTATTCACATAAAAAATAGAGAAATAATCATTCTTTTCTATTTTTTCTACATCTTCAATTACTTCTTCAAAATTTTCACTTTTCAAAATCATTTTTTCCAGTTCATCTGAAAAATCCACCTTTACTAACGTCAAATACTCTCCAGGCAAAGGTTTCATATTCCCATTTAAAATAAAATTACTCATTATCCGCACTTGTTGCGGAAGAAAGCCATCTCCTGTAAAATAAAGTTTTCCTTCCCTATATTCAACTTCGATTTCCCTCACATGATTTTTAAGTTTTTCACCTTTTTTTGATGTAAATTTCTTAAAGTCTTTTTTTCCTGACAACTCCATACAGTTTAAATTTATTTTTTCAACAGTATTTTTTATAAGTTTTTCCGGATACTCATAAATATAATGTCTTTTTGCTATTAATTCAGGAAATTCCAAAAATGGAAGCATTTTTTCAATTTTCAGTATCTCAAGTCCATCTATTTCCTTATATCCAAGCTTTTCAAATTCTATATAATGCTTTGAATTAATATAAAGCAGATTTTCTTTAGCACTTACATCCTTATCTGTTCTTCCTGCCTGCTGAATTCCTTTAAAAAAATTTATGCCATTTTTTTCGAGTAATTTTCTAAATTCAGATTTTATACTTTTTTCATTCGGATTTTCATCAAAGGAACTGAATTTTCTCCCATCATATGCAATATAAAATATATATCCAAAATATTCAGTATTTTCAAAATTTCTTATTACTTTCTCAATCTCTTCCATTTAATTTTTCTCCTACAAGAATTCAAATACAAAAATTCAAGATTTTTTAAAGTATTATCAATTATATTTACTGTTTATGCCTTTATTTTTTCAATTATTTCATTTACTGTATCAACTTTTATATCCTCAGGAATATTTTCTTCACCTTTTAAAGTCCCAAATCCCCATTTACAGTAAACAATATCCACTCCTGAATTTTTTGCTGTCTGCACATCAACATCCATATCTCCAACATAGAGTATTTCCTCTTTCTTAATACCTGTTTCTTCAGAAATTTTATCAATTCCATAAGAAGAAGGTTTTCTAGGGTGCTCTTTATCAGAAGTACCTATTATATCAACAAATTTCCATTTTGAAAGATTTTTTTCAACTGTATCTAATGCCAGACCATGATCCTTATTTGTCACAATCCCTGCCTTTATATTATTTTCTTCCAGAAAATCCAGTAATTTTTCAATTCCTTCATACAGTTTCACATTGTAGTTATAGTGTTTCCCATAATGTTTTCTCAGTATTTCTTTCATCACTTCAGGTGTTATAGTATTTTCATCATATTTTTCCATAGCAAAAACTTTATCTGCAATTCCTGCAATTCCATTTCCAATTAATCTGCTGCATTCTGTAAGGGTATATGTTTTTAAATTCAATTCTTCAAATGCAGAATTTACAGATTTTGCAATAGCTTCCAAAGTATCTGTCAATGTCCCGTCCAGATCGAATAAAACTAATTTATATTTCATTTTTCCACCTTTGTTATTTCCAATATTAACTTTCAATTATTATAATTAATTATAATTTTCTACTTTAAGCTTTTGTCTATTTTCTTGAAACAAATAGAAAATTAAGCCTCTGCTGGAATTATATTCCCGTCATCATCTACTGGATTTCCTTCATCATCCACTTTTACAATCTTTATGTTATCCAAATGTCCTTTAAGACTTTCCTTGAATTTGTCAATGTAAAGTCTTCTATATTTTTCTCTTTCTTTTTTTTCTTCTTCAGTTAATTCCCTCTCTTTTGATAACTTTGTAAATTCATTTATTTTTTTTACTATTTCATCCATTTTTTTCACCATTTTCCTTTCAGCTATCTATATCTATTTTATAAATAAAGCTATTTTATTGTACCATATATTCGATACCTTTACAACTTGAGAAACTCTATTCTATTATGGTATACTTTGGATAGTAAATTAATCAAAAATGATAAAATCAATTATGCTAAAAAGTAAAATTAAAATAAACTAGGAGGATTAAATATGTTCTGTACTTTAATCTGCTGCATTAATTATTTTATTACACCTAGTGTTTCTTATTGATTTTAAATACTTTTTATCCTTTATATCCACAATTTTTCAATAAAAAATAGCCTATTTTAATTTTTTTGACACAAAATTGGCACACTTTAAATTTTCTCACATGTGAGAATTTAAAAATTACTAGGCTATTTTTATTCCTTTTTAGTATACTTTATTTCTACTTTAATTAAATTATCTTTCAAAATCTTTCTCTTTATTTTTTTTGAGTTCCTTTTTTAAATTTTTGCTTACATTTCCAACTATTTTATCCATTTCATTTTTTGTATTTTCTATTTCTTCATTAGAAGCATGTCTTTTTTCCATCATAACTATAACTTTTTGAAAATCCTTTTTGTATTCCTGAAATTCTTCCTTGTCCCATTTTCTTTTGAACTCTGTCTCTAAAACTTCTTTAGGATTTTTATCCGGTGTTTCTTTCTGACTATACAGCAACCTATTTTCCCTATTATATAATTTTATTTCATCAAATACTTTTGAACTGTATATTTTTTCAATATTATCAGGAATATTTTTAACAACTAAATCATGGTGTTCCTTAGGTGTCATTCTAGGAGTAAAACCATCAGCTATCATTTTTTCATATCTCTGTAAAGTTCCTAAAAAAGATTTTTCAGGTTTCACTACAACTATATTTAATTCTGTTGAGTAGCCTGCTTTTTTAAATTCCTCTGCTTCTTTTATAGGTATTTCAGATGTCCTCAGAGTTCCTTCCAAAATTATATTATATTTCTCATTTCTCATTTCTTTTACTAATTTTTCAACCATTTCTCCTGCCCATTGCTGAGTATGGATTGAAGCATCTTTCCCATATATTCTATTAAACTGTTTGTATTGAGGATGGTCTTTCCTGTAATCATCTCCACTTATTGGAATATAATTTCCTTTTATATTTATCATTCTTTCTAATCCTGACTTACCAGCTCCAGGCTGACCGCCAAGCATATAAACTTTTGGTTTTTCTTCCCTTTCATACAGCGATTTATAATAATTACTGATTCTTTCAAATTTATCTATCAGTTCCTTATCTGTATAATTTTTCATATTTATTCTCCTTGAATACTATCTAGTATTTCATTTATAAATTTACATTTTATTTTAAATTCTTTCATTTTCTCAATATCCATATTTGACAGTTCTTTAAGTTCTTTTCCTATTTTTTCATATAAATTTTTTAGTACTAAATTTTCTTCAAGATTATCTTCCATTCTTCTAAAATTTGCCATAACTTCCCATCCAAATTCTTTTGCTGTTTCCTGTTCCAGTGTTATTTCGTAATTTTTATCCATATTTTTTCTCCTTTTTTATATTATTTTCTCACACGTGAGAAATCAAAAATACTTATATAAATTATCTTTCTAATTCTTTTGATTTAGTTTTTTTACTCTTTCTTTTTTTATCTATAATTTTTTCTTTTTCACCTGGTTCTTTTTTTAACTTTTTATTTATTTCAGGATTCTCTATTGTAATATTTTTAATTAAATTCTCTTTTTCATTTAAAGCAATTTCTATCTCAATATCTTCAGCATTTCTACTTGTCATTTTACTTATCAGCTTTTCCCATTGATTTAGATACTCTATATATTCCTCTTTTTTCCATTCCCTAGTAAATTCCTTTTCAATAACACTTTTAGGATCTATATTAGGAGTCTTAGACATATCATAAATACATTCATTTTCACGATTGTATAATTTTATACTATCAAATAATTTAGTCTTATAGAGTTCTGAAACTGTAACTGGAAAATTTTTGACACATTCATCATGAATCTCTTTTGGTGCTAAACGAGGAATTTTTTTCTCTTCAATTAATTCTTCATATCTCATTAAATTGCTTAAAAAAGATTTTTCAGGTTTCACAACCACAGTATTAATTTCTAAGGAATATCCATTTTTTTTATATTCTTCTGCTCTTTCTTTTGGAGTCTTAATTGATTTTAATGTTCCATCTACAATAACATCCACCTTATTTTCAATTGATTTCTTCACTAATTCATCTGCTACTGCACTAGCAAAGTTATGAGTATATTTTGCACTTTCTTTTCCATATTTTTTATATAATCCAAAGTAGTTTGGATGATATTTTCTAAATTCATCAACATCAATTACTAAATTCTCTTTTCCTATTCTATCTTTAAGTTTACTTTTCCCAGCGCCAGATTGTCCTCCTAAAAAATAAACTTTTGGATTTTCTTTACTTTCTAATTTTTTTCCTTTTTCATTCCAATAATTTTCACTTCCATTTATAACATCTTTAAAAGAAAACTCGTCCATATTTTATTCACCGCTTTCAATTATAACAGGCATGTCTTCATAGCCTCCAAACCAATAATTTCTTAATTCTTCTTGTTTAAAATTATTTTTAAGATATTCTTTTGCAACATCATTTAACCATTTTTTTATTTTTTCTAATTCCATATTATATTTTTCTAAAATATTTTCAAATTCAGTTGCTGAAAAATTGTCCCTTAAATTATTTAGATAAGTTTCTCTGATTTGGCCTAATACATCTGACTCATAAAAAATTTTATTTTCATTTTTTAAAGTTTGTAAATCTACATTTTGTGGATATTTCTCTATTAAGTTTGATAATTCATCATTCATGCTATCCAAATCTTCTTCGACTCTTAACTTTTTTAAATATAATTCTTTCTCTTTATTTTCCATAATTCTTCTCCTTTTATTCGACAGTTTTTCTTTTATCAACATTTCCCATATTTTGTTTTATTCTATACAATGTAGCCGAACTTAATCCTGTCAATTTAATACAATCTCTTAATTTTATGCTTTTATCTATCCAAGCCTTAACATATCTTTTTTGTTCAGTTGTTAGATTTTCTATTTTATTTGGTCTACCTACAATTTTACCTTTTTTTCTTGAGATTTTTCGTCCTTTTTTATCTGTTTCCAAAACATTATATGCTTCTCTTTGGCGTTGTCTTATTTTTACTCTTTCCTTTTCGGCAAAGTATCCTAGAAGATGAAGTATAATAGGATGCAGAAGTTCCATTTCAAGTTCACTTTTATTTGCAGTATTAAGAATTGGCTGTTCTATAAATTCCAAGAAAACTCTTTTATTTTTTAATAACTCAAAGGTATCCTTTATTTCATTGTTATTTCTTCCAAGACGATCTAGTTCCTTTATAACTATTATATCATTTACTATAACTTTTGCCATCAGTTTTTCCCAATTTTCTCTATCTATAAAATTTTTTCCTGAAGCTTTGTCGATAAAGATATTTTCTCTAGAAACACCATAAGAAAATAATGCCTGTATCTGTCTTTCTTCATCCTGAGTTTTTGAAGATACACGGATATACCCATATTTCATATCTATTTTTTCCTTTTCTTAAATTATCTCTCGTATTCTTTTTTCTTATTCTTGTTTTTAGAATTAACTTTTTCCAAGTTATTTATTATTTTTTCATATGAAGGCAGTAAAATTTTTTCATATCTCTGTTCTAGTAATCTTATGTAAAATTCCTTCATTTCTTTTGGCATTATTTCTAAACCATTATATTTTTCAGGAATTTCATTTATCACTTCTTTTATGGCTTCTAAATTTATTTTTGGAACTACTCTTTTCACAGCTTCTTTTAACTGTTTCCCAAACTCTAATGCTTCAGCACTTTTATCTTCTAAATTTAAGCTTAATTTTTTAATTACTCTAATTGCATCTATTCCTTTTCCTTTAAATTCATATGGTGTATTACCATTTTGTACGATAGAATTAAATCTTTTTTCATTTGACAGTATATCTATTATTTTCTTTATATCGTGTTTAGGAAAAAAAGAATTTCCATTGTCAAATATTGGTGCTAACTTTATTTCTTCCTCATTTGAAAGAATTCCCCAATTTCCATTGTGCCTATCATTATTGTTTATGAAAGCATCTATTACGAACATATCATAAAACCTTTCCTTAATTCCAACAATTTCTCTCATATCTTTATTTTCTTCAAAATTAAACATTAATTCTTCTAAATTGACAATAAAATCAGAAGAACCTTTAGGACTTTTAAATTCTATGTTATCAGTGTATCTATTTATTAATTCATTCATTCCATATAATTTATAATCTCTAGTAGTAAAATCCTTACATGCTACGATTAGTTTGTTTGAGTATATCCCCAATTCAACCTTATGAACATCATACCCCATTTTTTCATATATTTTTGAACCAATATATTCTGAAATTGAACTATTCGTATATGAAAGTTCAACATTTTCTAGTCGACTTGTACTTGTAGGAAATTTCAAAAACCATCTTTCGCCATTTTCTAACTTAAAACCTAATTTTTTTCCTGCTTGTCCACCATAATATTTTTTTATTTCTTTTACTCTATCATAATTTTTTATAGTCATATCATCACTTCCTTAATATTCTTCGTATCGATTGGTTAAAATTAAAAACTCCTTATCGTTTATTTGTCCTTTTCTTTTAGCTGCTAAAGAAAGTACTTCCATTCTCCCTATTTTATTAAAAAATACTCTTTCATATAAATCACCAATGTCTCCTTTCTTTTTTTCATCAGAAAAGCTGTTAAATTTTTGATATATCTTTTCAAGTATATTTATATTTTTTTTAATTTTATCGTTAACCTCAAAATCAATTATTAATTTTTCATTTATTCTCATATTTCTACCTCTCTCTAGACTACTTTTCTTTTTCTAGCTTTAGCAAAATTTTTTTATTTATCCTTCATTTTCAAAATTTCCTTTCTGTCACTTATCATAATTTATTTTACCATTTTTTTATCAAAAAGTCTAGTTCATTTTTGATAGATTTTTATTAGATTTCAGATAAAATAATTCTTTATTTTATAACTTTCATATTTTTTCTCAAAAAGTATACTTTTTGAGAATTTAAACTGAATATGCTATAATAAAAATTATTTATAATAATTTTTATTATAAATTATCCATTTTATTGTAATTTATGGTATAATTATAATAATAAAATTTAAAAAGGAGATATCATGAAAAATGTAGTTGCTATTGACTTATTCTGCGGAATTGGCGGATTAACATATGGATTACAAAATTCAGGAATAAAAGTAACTGCTGGAATTGATCTTGATGAAAGTTGCAGAGAAACTTACGAAAAAAACAATTCAGCAGTATTTCTTCATAAAAACATTTCTGAATTAAACGGTAAAGAGTTGCTTAAATACTATGATAACGCTAACGCTGATGTCAAAATATTGGCAGGATGTGCTCCTTGTCAACCTTTTTCTCAACATCAAAAAAACAAAAAAAATCGAAAAAAGCATAAAGATTGGGGGCTTTTATATGAATTTCTTCGAATAATTGATGAAGTAAACCCTGATATAGTTTCTATGGAAAATGTTCCCGATTTAGAACGTGAAGATGTTTTTGTAGATTTTACAAACGGACTTAAAAAAAGTGGTTATAATGTTACATATAAAATACATAATGCCGCTGATTATGGGGTCCCTCAAAGAAGGAACAGACTTTTACTATTAGCATCTAAAAAAGGAAAAATTGAATTTCTAAAGAAGACTCAAAAGATGGTTACAGTTAGAAAAGCCATAGGCAATTTAAAACCTATAAATGCTGGAGAAAAAAATGAAAATGATAAAATCCATATTTCTCCTACTTTAAGTAAATTAAATTTAGAAAGAATAAGACAATCTAAACCCGGAGGTTCATGGAAAGACTGGGATAAATCCTTACTTCCTGAATGTTACAAAAAAAAATCAGGTTCTACTTATTCTTCAGTATATGGAAGAATGGAATGGGATAATGTAGCTCCTACTTTAACAACTCAATTTAATCGATACGGAACTGGGCGTTTCGGACATCCTGAACAAGATAGAGCACTTACTTTAAGGGAAGGAGCAATATTGCAATCTTTTCCAAAAAACTATAAATTTATATCAAGAGATGGTTTTTTATTAACAAGAATCGCTAGGCACATAGGAAATGCAGTCCCTCCAAAATTAGCAAAACATATAGGAAAAAGTATAATTGAACATGTAAATAATTTTTATAAATAAAAAAGGAGATTAACTATGGATTCTGTAAATTTTCAAATAGCATTTGGTGCTGTAAAACATTTCGGAAGAAATTTATACACTTCAAACCCTCCCGCAATAGCTGAATTAGTAGCTAATGCTTGGGATGCTTATGCTACTGAATGTCAAATTAATTTCAAAAATGGAGCTTTATTGATTTTTGATAATGGCATAGGAATGAACAATAATGAATTTGAAAAAAGGTATGCAATTTCTGGAAGTGAAAAAAATTTACAAATTAGAAAACCAAACGATATGCCTACAAGACCTTACATGGGAAGAAAAGGGATTGGAAAATTTTCTGCATTTAGTTTAGGAGAAAAATATATTTTATATACAAAAAGTACGGAAGACACTTATTGGAAAAAAATTAAATTAGAATACTCTTCTTTAATGCTTGAAGAAGCTATTATCCCAATTCCTATTGAACATTTAGATAATTTATATGAATTAGAAGAATATTCGCCAAAATTATTAGATTTAAAACATGGTACTATTATATTAATTCCAGATATAAAAAGAAAAATTACTAAAGCAACTGAAACTTTTTTATCTGATCTTTTATCACGAAGATTCTCAGTTAATATTTCTGAAAAATATAATTTTAAACTCTTTTTCAACAATAGAGAAATAAACCTTAAAGAACATTTTTATTATAAAGAAATTGAGTTCTTATATTATTTTGGTTATACTTCAGAGGAAATTAAAAATCGTTTCCCAAAATTTAATGATAAAAATTTTAAAGATTCTAGTAATAATACTTTTTTTAAAGAGTATAAAATTAAAGGTTGGATTGGTAGTGTAACCAAAACTGAAAATTTAAAAATTGAGAATGAGCTAAATTCTGTTGGAGTAATAGTTTATATCAATGGTAAACTCGCAGATGAAAATATTTTAAGTTCTGTTCAAAATTCCACTATTTCAAATTTATATATAGTTGGTGAAATTGAAGCCGATTTTTTACAAGACGAAGTTGAAGATCCTGTTCTAAGCAGTCGAGAAGGATTAAATAAAGAAAATGAAAATGTCATTTTATTAAGACAAGAGTTAGATAATATAAGAAATGATTTGGCATATAATTGGAATACTCTACGAGCTTCAAGACCTGAAAAACAACAAGATTATTTAAATGAAATTTTGAAAAATGAACAATATAATAATATGTATAAAAATTTGAAAGAAAACGAAAAAAATAGGTTGAAAAAATATTTTCAAGTCCTATTTGATGGAAAGAAAAATCCTATAAGTGATAAATTAACTAAACATTATGTTCCTTTTCTGATTTCAATAATTAATACTGAAGTCTTAGCTGAAACAACTATTAAAGATGAAGATGAAATTTCAGAAATTATTGATAAATTTTATACATTATTTGATAAAACTGAAATTAATACTGCAATAAGGATAAAAGCAAATATTCAAGAAAGACTTGAAATTATTGATAGATTAAGAAAAAATATTGCAGACGAAGCTGTAGAAAAAGTTTTTGAAAAACATCTAGCTAAAAACCCTTGGCTAATAAATCCTTATTGGGACGTTGAATCAAGAGTTGAAATAACTACTCAAGAAAGATATAAAAGTATGATTGAAAAAGGAAAAGTTGAAGGAATTTCAGATATAATCATTAGAGTACACGAAGAAAAGTTTCCAATAATAGTTGAAATAAAGCGAGAAAAGAAAACTTCCTATTCATCTCCTAGCTGTGAACAGATTATACAGCAAATTAAAAAATATAGAGATGGCATTATAAATATCTTAACCACAACATATCCAGATAAAGATTATGATGTAGATGATAGGACAGTTATAAAAGCTTTTATAATTTTAGGAACAGAAGCATTAAATAAAATAGAAAAACGTGATTTAACGGATTTAAAGAAAAATAATATTAAAATTATGACTTATGATGAAATCATTAATACTGCTAACAATTTATATAATTATGATTTAAAAGAGTTTGAATGAAAAAGGAGAGCAATTGAATAAATTAATATATTACAGATCAGAAAAACTTATAGAACAATTTTTTGAAAAAAGTGATTTTCAAATTAGAAATTTAAACTTTAGTTGTAATTTTTTTGGATTTTCAATAGATTGTGAGAAAAAGAAAAATAATTTATTAAAAAAATTTAAAAATATAAAATTTCTACATGAAAAATCTTTAAAAATAAATGGATATTATAAATTTTCTAGTTTTTGTACATTAAAAAGAGTTGTTAATGATGACTGTACTTTTGAAGTCGAAATTGAGATTTCATTACAAAATTCAACTTTAAAATCTGAAACTTCAGTTGAAAACTGGATATCAAAAAGTAATCTAAATAATCTAATAAAAGTAGGAAAAATTGAATTAGAAGGCATTTTAAAAATTCTTTCTATACCTAATGACTCTAATAATATCATTATACAATTTATTTTAATAGGAGAGAAAGGATTATTTGACAATAATGAATGAAAGTTCTTTATATTTTAAATGGGGTGAATTATCTGCAATTTTTTTATTATCTGGAATACTACATCCAGATTTAACTTTAAATAATCTTGGTTTCAAAGAAAATAATGTCTTAACGACCTATGATTATGGAGATATTGAATTTTTTAAATTTCCAGAAGAATTATTAAATAAAGAAATAATAAGAAAACTTACCGAAAGTATTCTTGCGAGTATAATGAGTATTACAGAAAATACCGATGAAAAATTTAAAGCAACAAATTTATTTAGATGCGGTTATATCTCTAAAGGAGGAAATTTAGCTCATCTTCTTTTTAATAATACCATAAATAATGGTGTTTATAGTTTTAAGTTTCTAAATATCTCAAAAAAGTTAAAAAAGTATAATTTTAAACTAACTCAAAATGACTTAAACTTAATATGTGAGTGGAAATATTTTAATAATACAGAATCTTTCAAAAATATAGATATTAAAAAAATAAGTGAGAAAAATAGATATTATTTAAATTTCCGTTATTTAATTTTATATTATTACTACTTTTATTTTAAAAATGATATTTTAAATATCAATGTTATTTTAATGAACATGATAATCTTAGCTTATAATCAAGGAAAAGGTTTAATCGCTTATGGAATACTACTAAAATATATGAAAAATAAAAAGAGAAACACATTTATAGCTAATTCTTCTTTCCAAAAGGTAATATGTGAAATTCAATCCGAATATTCTTATTTAAAAAATGAAATAAGAAAATTTTTAGAGTATGATATGTCCGAATTTTTGTGGATTTTAAATGATATATCTATAGAAATTGATAATATGTAAATTATATCACAGTCTTTCAAAATTTTAATATTATGTTTTCGTTTACAAAGAAAAGGGATTTATCTCAATGAAAATAAATTTTTGAGATAGTTCCCTTTTATTTTTATCTTCTCTTATTTTTTATTTTTCTTCTTATTCCCAACAAAATCTCCTCTTTTTAAATTCACATATTCTCCATTTATCTCAATAGTAAAATAGGCTTCATAATCATTTCCTGTCTTGCTTTTCAACTTAAATTTTGCTTTTTTCCCTTTTAGCAATTTTTTTGCTTTTTCTTTTGTTATTTTTAAAGTCTGATCAAAATATCTTGCATCTTTCCACAAATTAAATTTACACCCCTCTTTGTAATTGCTGCAGTAATAGCTTTTCTGATTTTCATATATAAGACTACCACATACCGGACATTTCCCTATTATTTCTTTTTCCTTATTATATTTTTCTATCTCTACTTCATTACTTATTATTTTATTTAATTCCTCTTTCGCTTCCCGAAGTATTTCTTCCGTACTCTTTTTATTTGAAAATATCTGTTTTAAAGATTTAGAAAACTCAACTGTTTTTTCTTTATATAAATCTATTTTCAACAAATTTAATGTTTCAATAAACTTTATTCCTTTATCTTCGATTGAGAACACATCTCCTTTTCTGCTTATATATCCTACTTTCATTGCATTTTCAATTATCCCTGTTCTTGTTGCCTGTGTTCCTATTTCTATTCCTTCAAACATTGCTTTATAATCTTCTTCTTCATTTTCTGCTTCTTTTATTTCTTTCCGGAAAGGATTTTCTAAAAAGTTTGATAATGTTTCTTCTGTAATCTTTCCAGGTGCGACAGTTATTTTTTCTTCAGGTTTAAAGTGAACATCAAATTTTTCTCCCTTTTCAAGGTTTGGTAACTTATTTTTAAATTCTTGATTTTCATATTTTAGAAATCCCTCGCTTTTAATACTTTCACCCTTAAAATCAAAATTCTGATTTCCTACAGCTACTTTCATAACTGTTTGATTAATTATAGCTTCTTCTTTTAAAAAGTTTGAAATAAACCTGTTTTTGACAGCAATATAAACCTTTTTTTCTTCTTCTGTTAATTCTTCCGGTATTTTGGTTGTAATTGTAATTGCACTATGACTTTCTATTTTACTGTCATCGAAAATTCTTTTTGTATCTTTAAATTCCAGTTCAGGGTTATTAAGGATATCTAATATCTTTTTCACTTTTTCTTTTTCAGCTTCAGCAAGATATTGTGTATTCGTTCTTGGATAAGTTAAATAACCCTTTTCATAAAGTCCCTGTATTATTTTAAGTGATTTATCAAAAGTCATTTTATACTCTTTTGATAATTTACTTTGTAATTTAGATAAAGAAAATAATTTCGGAGGAATTTTTTTCACTTCTTTTTTTTCTATTTCAGTAACAACAGCTTTTTCTTTATTTAATTCTTCTGCCTTTTTTAATGCTTCAGGCAACTCCTTTATACTATATCTAGGTTCTTTAATGCTAAGCTTTATATTATTTGTATTTGATTCTAAAATATAATATTTCTCCGGAACAAAATTCTTAATAGCCATATCCCGATCATAAATAAATTTTACTATTGGAATTAAAACTCTTCCTGAGTTAAATTTATCTCCTGCTTTTACTGATACATAAATTGTTGTGTTTATTCCCATAATCCAATCAAGATATGTTCTTGCTATTCCCTCATTGTAATAATTTTTATATTCTCTATTATCTTTCATATTTTTAATTTCATTTCTTATTGTATCTTCAGTCTGTTCCGGAAGCCATAATCTTTTTACTTGTTTCTTAGTTCGGGAAGCCATAATAATTAAATCTATTATTACTTGTCCTTCTCTATCTGCATCCCCGCAATGAACTATTTCAGAAATATCATTTCTTTCTATTAATTTCTTTAATATTTCAAACTGCTTTTTAACTCCCGGATCTTCTTTCAATTTGAAAGAAAATTTTTCCGGAATAAAAGGCAATGATATATTTTCCCATGCTATTTTTTCTCCTGTATAATCCGAGATATCTTTCAACTTAAATAAATGCCCATAGGCAAACGAAACAATGTATTTGTCATTTTCAAAATACCCGTCATGCTTTTCCCTCACATTTAGTGCCTTGACAATATTCATTGCTAAACTGGGCTTCTCAGCTATTATAAGTTTTTTCATATTTTCTCCTTGTTATTTAAAATTTCTTATCTTTCAAAATCTTTTTCCTTATTTTTCTTTTTTAAATTTGCTTTTTTTGATACAACTTTTTCTTTCTTTTCTACTAATTCTTCTCTTATTTCTGACATTTGCTTATCATCTAATTCACTTTTTGCATAACTTTTTACTTCTTCATATGATAGTCCTGCATCAAATCCCTTTCTTATTTCATTCATCTGCCATCTATCAAGTTCAGGATTTGCAAGTAAGTTCATTTCATCTTCATTTAATTTGTCATATAATCCGTCGGTTATGGAAATTAATTGTTGTCCATCAAATTCTTCTCTAAAATATTGAGCTAGTTCCTTTTCATCAAGTTCTTCTATTGACTGTTCCAAGCTTTCCATTTCCTCTTTCTTAAATCCGTTGATTCCTATATTACTTATTTTCAGTATATTTTCTGGATTCCAATTTTTATTTATGGCCTTATTAATCAGATATACCTGTTCCTCATTCTGTATTTCATTTGCTTTTTCTTTTTTTATATACATTCTTTCGTATTCTCTGCTTGCAAACTCAAGTAGTTTAAAATTATTTATTCTAGGATATATTCTTTTTTGCCATTTTGGCATTTTCTCAATTTCTCTAGAAAACAGTTTATAAAGATTTTCGGCCTTATATAGAAGTTTGTTCTTATTATCAATGCAAAATTTTAGCTGTTTTCTTAATAAATAATAATATTGATGATCTTTTTTTTCATTGCTTTTCTTTAGAAAACCCAGATTTATTTTTTCCCTGCTTTTTTCATGAGGTATGACCGGAATCATGTTATTAAGATTTATTGCCCCAAGCTTTCCCTTATCCAGTTTAAAAAAGTCTATCTGTTCATTCATATTTTTATATTTTTCTTTTGGTGAAGATAATGGTGCAAAATATTCTTTCCCATTTATTTTCAGTACTATTCCTATGTACGGTCTATTTGATTTATCCCTTATATTTTTATCAAAACTTTTTAAATAATTTAAGTAGTTTTCATTTATTGTCACAAAATACAGATATGTATCCTTCATAAAAAATCCTCCTAAAACAAACAAAAAAGGTGATATTTCTATCACCTTGTCTTCTTTTGTGTTCACTTTTTTAATACATCAAAATACGATGGAGTAGGAACGACTCGCTTATATTCGTGTCCTCTTTTTTAATACGTTAGAATAACTTCTATACGGAGCAAGGACAGCTCACTTATATTCGTGTTTCCTTTTACACTTTTTACAAGTGGAGCAGAAACAGCTCAACTTTTATAGTGATATTATATCCTATTTCCTTCTCTTTTTCAAGGTACAGAATAAAAATATTTTTTTGTGATTGTCCTGAATACTTCTATCTTTCTCGTTCCTTTAAGTTGTTTTTTAATTTTTTCTTCTCTTTTCTCTCAGCTTTCTGTTTCACAGTTTCTTTCCTATGCTCAGAAGTAGCTTTTTTTTCCTCATATTTGCTGATTTCCTTTGATTCAATATTATAGTTATGTAAATTTTCAGATATTTTTTCTTCTGTAAATTTTCCATCTCCGATATCAATTCTTTCCGTTTTTCTATAATCTTTTTCCTCAAATGTTATTTTAGTCTTGTAATAAACCAGTCCTGTAAACTCTTCAGGAAGATTCCCATTTATATCTTTCATTCCTGATATTTTTTTATGCTGTTCTCTGTCCATGTCCCTTATTTTTTCAAGAAATTCATAGGCCTTTCTTCCCTCATAGGTAACTTCTTCCTCATTCATTGCCTCGCTGTAATGCAGTGTCACTTTCAGGTTTTTCAGTTCTTCTTTTTCTTCTGATTTTTCATATTCCGCATCCTTTATTTTTTCCAGTTCTTTCCTGTACGGTTCCAGGATATAGTCATTCACTTTCTGTGCTTCACTGATTGCCTCAAATAGTATTTCAGGATTTTTCTCCAGTACACTGTTCCAGTTTTTTATATATGCCGCATTATTCTCCATATGTCCTCTGCCTACCTTGAGTTCTGTTTCCTGCTGGATAAATATTGATGAAAATTCTGCTATAAGTTCTTCTCTTGCATAGTCCCTATCTCCATATTTACCGCTCAGGTTTCTGTCAAGCCTGTCAGGATGTCCTGTCGAATGTGCCATTTCATGCAAGGCGACAGAATACAGTTCTTCCATGCTGTTAAACCTTTCTCTTTCTGGAAGATGTATTGTATCTTTTCCAGGACTGTAAAATGCCCTGTCCAGCTGGTCATAAATAATTTCTGCTTCCGAACTGTCAATCATTTTTTCAAGTATTTCATTTCTTCTTGCAGAATCATACCGAATATTTTCCCTGTACTTTTCTATTCCTTCTAGCTGCTCTCCATTAAATACGCTATATTTTTTAGTAAGATAATAGACATTATTCATGAAATAGTCATTTCTGTCCTTTTCTGACATATTTTCCACCGTTTCAGACATAAATGCCTTTTTCGTTTTCCTGTCAGTCAGCTGGTAATAGTAGACAGGTGTCGCCTTTTCTCCTTTTTTCACTTTCCAGCCTTTCTGTCTTGCCTGATTAAATGTGACCCATCTTGGATCCTTGAATTTATGTTTTGCCGAAGATACCAGGAGCCTTACATTATTTGTTCCTCTGTATTTCTTGTCTGTTACAGGATTACTTGGAGCTTCAAGGCTCTTCCATACTTTTTTCCATGAAAGACTATCATTTTTTATCATTTCAAGTATTTCGTTTACTAGTTCCTGTTTTTCGGAACTTAATTTTTTCAGTTCGGACATGACTGTTACTCTCCTTTCATTAAATCCATAACGGAAACTTCTGTTATTTCATCAGCTTCTTCATCGGCAAAAACATTTTCTTCTCCAGTCTCATACAGTTCAATTATCTTTTTTATTATGTCCATTGTCTTCTTCCTTTCCGTTTTGCTGTTCAGTCTGTGTCATCAGTTCGATATTTTCTTTCAGTGTATTCAGAACAGTACTGATTTTTCTGTCTTTTTTCCCATTTATATAATTCAAACAGTTCCACATCTTTTTCATCAGTAAGAAAATCATAATAGTTTTTTGTCTCTATAACTTCATCTGCACTCATATTTGTTTCTGAAATATGTAAAGATATCTCTTTTCTTTTTTTGTCTATTATCCCAATACTATATTTTTTTTCAAAATTATTATTACTGTATTCTTCAGGATTATAGCTTTCAATGTATTCAGGTTCCTTTTCACGACCTTTCTCCTTAAAATATTTGAAGATATATTTGCTTGTAATTGGTATTAGTATAATCGGTGTTGCTATGATGTTTTTTTCATCATAAGATAATTTTGGTATTACTGTTAATATCCCTAATCTTTTATCTAATATAACTTTTACTATTATTTTTTCTGTTTTTTTTAATATATCGTCTAAATTTTTTTCTTCTTTATCTTTAATTTTTTGTACCCGATAATATTTGTTATAGGATACTTTATTTGAAATTTTCAATATGTTATTTTTTTTATCTAAATAAATCAGTTCAATTTTATTTATTATTTTTTTATTCGTTATATGTAATAACAGTAATAGTTCACTTTTCATTATTTTTTACATTATTCCTTTCAATTTTAAAATTTATTTACTGAAACTAAATTACTGAAACAGCCCAACGAAATTTTCCTTCATAGAAATCAGAAAAATCTGACACAACAACTTTTCCTTTTGCTGAACTTGCATGAATGAATTTTCTTTTTCCTATGTATATTCCTACATGACTTATTCTTCCTTTTCCCAGTGTTTCAAAAAATAATAAATCCCCTTTTTTTATATTTGAAGTAATTTTTGGCTTAAATTCAGCTTGCTGATATGAAACTCGTGGCAAATTTATATTTACGGCTGTTTTAAATACATACTGTACAAAACTGCTACAATCAAACATTTCAGAACCACTTGCTCCATAAAAATAAGGTTTTCCAATTTGCTTTTTCGCAAATTCTACAATTCTGTCCCTTTTATTTCCATATCTTGTTGACGACCTTACGTTTTTTTCTTCTTTTTTCTGTTCTAATTCTTCTTTTGATTTTCTTTCATTCTGTTTTTTAAAGCTTATCTCTCCTGCTGAAAAGGAGGAAAAAGCTGTCAGCATAAATAACCCGGCCAGTATTTTTTTGTTTATCATTCTCCATTCCTCTCCTCTATTTTTAATTTTCTCACGTGTGAGAAAATTTTTATCTTGTTTTTTCTTTTGACTCTTTTTCTTTAAATAATTCTCCTTTAATTACTTTTTTCTGTTTATTTATAAGATTTTCGAGCAGTCTGTCAATTTTTGAAGTATAACTGCTTTCAAATTCATCTATTTTTTCCAGTTCTCCTGCACTTACGGCAAGTTTATTCTTCCCAAATTCTGCGGAAGATATAATTTCAATATATTCCTTTAATCCAGATATCTTACCATTTTCTATATACTTTATACTTCTTATCGTTCCTTTTTCCGTAAAGTCACAGCTTATGCCATTCAGTTCATATTCCTTCATTTCCTTCAGGCTTTTCAGTTCCTCTCCTGGGTAATATTCTTTTATTCCATTTTTATCATATTCATATTTTTTATCTCCATTTTCAAAATATTGTCGTATCTCTATTAGTTCTCCACTTTTATATTTTGATTTTTCTTTCAGTTGTCCATTTGGATGATAGAATATCTGAGTTCCATCAAGTTTTTCATTATTATCATAGTTCATTACACCTGCATAAGTACCATTCTGATAATAACTTTCACTTTTCTGTATTTTCCCTTCTTTGTAATATTCCTTTCCTGTCAATTTTTTATCAGTATAGTAATACTGAATCCCATGCAGTTCTCCTTTTTCATTGAAACTGTTCTTATTTTCTAACATACTCTTATCCTATCCATTTTAAGTTTCCCATGTACGGGAAACTTAAAATTATCTTTCCTTCTCTTTTTCTTTTGTTTTCTTTTTATTTTTTTCAATACTTTTTTCTATTTTTGATTCTTCTATTGTTTTTTTTGCTGTCCCCATTGCCTTATTTGGAAAATACTCCATCCTAAAGGAATCTTTATGTAATTTCCCTTCAAAATTTTTTGTATTTTCAATATTACTTTTTAATTCTTCTTTATCTATTTCTTTTATTTCTTTCTTATTTTTTATAGTGTATTTTTGCTCTATAAAAAATTTTTCAAGTTTTGCTTCAAACGTATTTTTATTTAATTCCTTCACCTTTTCTGAAGATAGTACTATATAATCTTTCTTTTTATTTTCTACATATGTTTTTTGCGGATAGACATCTTTGGCAAAAGACATTTGTGATAGATTATATACATTCACATTCTTTATATATGGTTTGTCTAGTTTTTCTTTATACCATGAACCTGTTATTGGATCCTGAACATTTTTTTCTTTTACTTCTACACCTATTTTTGTTGCTTTTTCTCCTTTCTTTAGAAAGAATACTTGTTTCTCCTCTCCATCTTTATCGGTATATTTTGCATTCTTTACAGTTTCTGCCATTACCCACGTATTGTCAGCATATTTTTTGTCTGCTGAAACAGTTGACAGCATCAAGTTGTTCATCCCATTTGATACTTCATATCTTTCCATATTGGGATAAATAATCTCTGGTTTTAAAAGCTGTGTATCCAGTATTTCCGGTTTTTCTTTGATTATTTCCAAAAGTCTTTCTTTCTGTTCATTTAATATTTCCCATGCAGATTTATTATCCTCAATTTCAAATTCTTTTTTTATTTCTTCATTTGACATAACTATCATTCCTTTCTTTTTTCATTTTTTCTTATTTTTCTATTTCTTTTTCCTTATTCTTCTTTTTTACTTTCAGTCCTTTGATATTTTCTTTCTTTTCTTCTTTTTCACCTGCTTTCTCTGTATCTCTTGGATTACTTTTCTCTATCTTTACTTCTTCCAGATCACTTTTTCCATCTCCATCCGTATCTTTTCTTTCTTTATCTGTATTATATATATACATTTCTTCGAAATCTGTCAGTCCATCTCCATCACTGTCTTTTGTCTTTAAATCTTCTTCCTTTGTTTCCTGAAAGATTTTCTTTTCCTTTTTTGTATCGTGGTATTTCAGGACACTTTCTATATCATAATAGGACAGCTCTTCTTCGCTTTCTTTTTTTATTTCCTGAATATTTTCTCTTGCCTTTTGCATATCTCTGCTTGTTAAATCTGTTTTTTTATATAGTTCTATTTCTTCATATTTTAGTCCAGCTTCATATCCTCTTTTTAGTTCTTTCATCTGTTCTGCTTTTAGATAAATCAATGTATTTGTTTCTGCTATTTTTTTCAATTCTATATGTGAGTTTCCAATTTCTTTCAATTTTCTTTCATCTATCATTGGAGTTACACATAATTTGAATATTTCAAGGGGCATTTCACTTTTAAGCATGGATTTTATTTCCTTTTCTTCTTCCCTGCCATATTTAATCCCTGTCATTTTTAGATATTCTTTCCTTAAATCTTTTTGAAAAAATTTCATTTTCTACCACCTGTCAACTTATTTTTAAAATTACATATTTAAAATATTCATTATCTACAAAAAATTCTTTTGAAAATAATATTTCTTTTGAACTGAATCTTGATTCTATATTTTCTTTTGATTGTATTTTATAGAATAGAAGATCATTATTTTTAAAAACTTTCATTGTCTCTCTTGAAGTTTTTATGTCCACTACCGGTTCCATATTTAATTTTTCAAGAAAATCTCTTTCTACCATTAGGGATGTGGCTGTCTTTTTACTTTTCGCCACCAAATTAAGACTGTTTTTCCAGTTCTCTTCATCACTTTTGCTATATTTTTTCATTCTTTTATAAAAAAATTTTATACCGTTCTCCAACTGTTTTATTTCAAAACTGTAATACATATCTATTCCTCCCTTTCATCTTTCACTTTTTTCTTCAAATCCACATTTTCATTATGCAATCTAATCATCTCATTTATACTCATTACAACATTTCTATATATCAGCAAAAATTCATTATCACTTATTCTGAATCCAGGAAATATTCTTTTTTTCCCAGCATGTTTACTTAAAATCAGATACGCTTCTATTTTATCTCTGAAAAGAAAAGCATTATTCTCGATAAATTCATTGAATCCTAAAAATTTTATTATTTCGTCTTTTTCTTTTTCTGCTTTTTTAAACCTTTCATCAAGTTCTTCCTTTTTTCTGTTATATTCTTTCTGAAGTTTTTCTTCTTCCAGTTCGTATTTCTCTTTTTCTTTTCTTAAGTTCATTCTGTTAAATTTTTCAAGTTCAAATACCGCTTCTTCATGTGATGTTTCAAGCTCCTTTTTTTTCCTGTTGAGAATTTCATTTTCCTTCTGTTTCAGTATTTCTATCTTTTCCTCTATTTTTTCTTCTAGATCTTCATCAGATAGATTGAGATATTCCAATCTTTCGCGAATTCTTTCTTTTTCATTTTTATATTCTCTTATTTTCTCTTCAAGTTCCTTCTCCTCGCATTCTGATTCATAGCGGTTATCTCTTATTTTTCTTAACAGTTCATAAGTTTCCTCATCTGCAGATATTTCATTTTCAATCTTGGATATTTTCTTTTTCAGTTCCGCTAGATTTTCACTCTTTTCCTGAAGGTGCTGTTCAAGCTTTTCCTTTTCCATCATAATTGTTTCATTATTTCTACTATCTTCTTTTTTGTGTTTAAGTTCCTTTTCAAGTTTTTTTATTTTGTCTGTTTGATTTGATATGATATTTTTAAAAAAACTGCTCTTATCTTCCATTTCACTCATCTTTATCACTTTCCTTCAGGTTTTCTTCCCTGTTTTTTTGCATTTCCCTTTTTATCTTTTCTTTTTTCTTTTTCCTTGCTTCAAATTCGATTATCCCATTTATTTTCAGATTCTGCTTTTCATTATCACTTAGTTTATGAAAATTAAGCAGATAGCCCAATAAAAGCGACTTATTTTCGCCAATAAGTTTAGCTATTTCAATAAGTGCCCCATATTCTATAAGCATATGGTTTCTTTTCCTCCATTCATCACTTCTGTTCATTCCTTTGAGCTTTCTCTCACTGTTTCTTATCTGCCTTCTGAGTTCCAGCATTTGTTCTTCCAGTTCATGTTTCTGCTGTGTAATTTTTTCTAGTTCCCTGTTTGTCTTCTGAAATTTTTCTATCTTCATATCTTTATTTTTTGAATTCATATACTAATCTCGCTTTTCCAATTATTCGATTCTTTTTTATTCCTCCATAATATCTTCCATCGAAAGTATTTTCCACCTTTGAAAGCGTAAGAATTTCATCCTCTTTTAAGTTTCCATCAAATTTTGGAAGACTTTCATTCGAAACTATTTTTCCATAATCTTCATCATTTACATATATTTTATGATTTTTAATTTCTATTTTGTCACCATATATTGCGGCTACTGGTTTTAATGAAGGAATATCCGTATTTCGTAACGATGTGAGTTTCTGAAGTTCTTCAGGAATTTCATATATAACAAGGTCTCCTCTTTTTAATGTTTCACCTTTCTTTATTCCATATATTTTATATATTCCTAACGGAACTGAAGGTGTCACATTAAACGCATAGTTTTTTGAAAGATAAATCAGAAACAAATAGAAAACTATCATTGTAATTTCTATTGCAAGGAATATCCTATATGTTTTCTTATTCTTTAAAATTTCTATTATTCTTTTCATTACAGTTCCTCCTCTAAAAAAGAAAAAGGACTTCAAAATTAATCAAACATTTCAGTTCGACTTTTTGAAATCCCTTTACTACTGCTCCCCGTAGTCTGAATTCTGTCTGTACGTTATATTCTGATTACACTATATACTATATCCTGTACTTGTCAATACAGTATATTTATCTATATCTGAAAAATATTTTTAGCTGTTCAGACTGTCTGCTATCTTTGAAATTCTGTTCATTAGAAAAGCCATGAGAAGACCACTTGCTATAAAAATAAACATTGTTTCTATTCTTACTGTATCAAGTGTAACATCCCCAAATCCTGCCTTTTCAAGTATTCCAAATACTACTGAAGAAAAAAGCACTGTCACTGTTACTCTCAAACCTGCTCCTATCATCGTTCGCAATGGTCTTTTTCCCATTTCTCTTGTAACATCATTCGTTGCAAGAGAGAACATTATATAGGATAACCCAAATATAAGAAAAAACTGTATGAATACTGTCATCATTTCAAACACTATTCTGACTGCAAAATACCATATCATTATTACAACAATTATAAGTATCACTACTTTCCAGAATGTTATATCAAATAAATTGCTTCCTGGTATCAGAATCTTTATAAAATCAAAATGATACTGATCTATAAGCTTAAGAACTGTCAGCGATTCCTTTGTTGATACAGCAAATAGTTCATCCAGTGTGCTTATATGGTTATTATTCACAAATATTGAGCCTATTCCTGTAAAAATTTTATACATCATTGTTATGACTGTTGCGTAATTTTTAAGCAGGAAAGCATAGAAACAATACTTAATCAGCACAGCAACAAAATCCTTATAGATATTTACTGAACCTTCTATAAGATAAGGAATTGCCCCTTTAAGAAGTTGTATCACTGTAAGTAATGTTAACAGTATCAGTAACCCATCCAGTGATTTATCCAGTCCTTCAAAAATCATATTTTCATAATTTTCCAGCATTTCATCCCATGAAACTTCATAAGTTTCATCTAAATTAGCAGGATTTCCTGTCCATGCTGCTCCTGCACTTCCTACACCCCCTATAGAAGAACCTGCTGGCGGAATTACTATTTGTCCACTTGAATTTATAATATTGGTACATCCATTATTTTTTAAAATTTGTGTTGCACTTGTTGCACCTAAATAATGGCTATCAGCTTTTAAGTCTTTTACTCTTCTTTGAACACCATATTTTCTTCCTCTCGCATCAACCATCTCAACTTTACCATTTCCTAAATTTGCTACAACTATACCTACATGTCCTGTTGTTCCTCTTGTATAAGCAGAGAAATGAACTATATCTCCAGGCTTTAAATTTGAAAAATCATTCTTAGACATCAATGTTCCACTAGATTTTACTAACCCTGAAGCTGTAGTCCCAAAATCACTTAATTTTCCTGAAATAGAAGTCATTCCTCCCGCTTTTATACTTGCTGACATAAGTCCTGAACAGTCAAACGATGTAGGACCAACCCGAGGACCTGTCATGCTATAAGGTTTTCCAACCTGAGAATTAGCATAATTTATCATTGATTGTCTAAAATCTGTATCATTACAGGTTTTTTCAGAAAAAATTATTATATTTAATATAAAGAATAAAATAATAATAATTTTTTTCATAAAAACTCTCCTTTCTAATAAATAATGAAAATAAAAAGACTAGAATATTTCTAGTCTTCAACTTTGGATTAAGATTTATTTTTTATTTATTTTATCAATAATATTTAATTGTGAATCTAATTCTACAAGTTTTTTATATTTTGTATCATATGCAAAATATAAATTTTTATCTTTTTTAGATGGAATTTCATAAAAATTTCTTACAATAAAAACATTATTTTTATACTTTTGTATAATATTCCATGTTGTACCATTTTTACAATTTGATACTCCATCACAATCTCCTACATAAGTCCCAATAATCCATTTATTATTATTTCGTCTTATTGTGATTATATCATCAGGAGAATTTCCCCAACTTCCTTGTAACTTATCCAAATTATTTTTCCCATCTGTGGTTAATTTTTCTGAAAAAATTGTTATACTACAAAATAACATTAATAAGAAAATAATTTTTTTCATCTTACTATCACCTCTAATTATTTTAATCTTAAAATTTTTTCTAAAAACAACCTTTAAATTTTCAATTTAGAAGCTTTTTTTGTATTAAGCTAATGTTTTCCTTGCATAAAAAACAAAACTTCTCTATAAGCCTTTTAAACGTCTTAAACTTAATTTTATATTTTTAGAACAAATTTCTATTTTTATAGTAATATTATACCCTATTTTACAATTTTTTCAATTAAGATTTAAAGACTAGATTAATATTCTGTTTTCATTGTCCCTTTATACGATAATAAAAAATCACAATTAAATTAATAACTGTGATTTTAAAATTTTATTTATAGATATTCTTTCTATGACCTACTTCCAATGCCAATATAATAAGTTCTTTATCTTTTATCAGGCAGATAAGTCTATAATCCCCTATCCTATAACGCCATTTACCCTTATAATTTCCAAGCAATGCTTTTCCAAAAACTCTAGGGTTCTCGCAATCATCAAGATTTTTAGATATCCAGGAATAAATCAGTTCCCTTGTATAATTATCCAGTTTTTTTAAATTTTTTGCAGCATCTACAGAAAATTTCACCTTATACATTATTCTAACTCCAATATTTCAAGCATTTCTTCCATAGTATAAGTTTTTTCTCCACTATCTAAATACCTTTTATATGCCCTGTCACCAACTGCTGTATCGTATTCATCTTCTATTTTTTCAAATAATGCTCTTTTAAAAGCTTCTCCTAATGATAACGAATTAAGTTTTGCATAACTGGTTGCTAATGCTTTTTCTTCTTCTGTAAGCCTTATAGAAAATGCCATAATATCATCTCCTCCATTTTTAGTACATTGTACTACACAGGAATACTAATGTCAATATTTTTTCACAGTTATTATTTAATTGCCATTGTCCGTTTGCCTATATTCTTGACAAAATAAATCTTATTTTATATAATAGTCATAGAAACAAGCTTATATGTGTATATATTCTTGGATTAAGACTGGTGTTTTCCAGTCTTTTTTGTTATAATAACACTGGCCTCCTAAGAGACTAATACACATATAAGGAGATCTTCTACGAAATTTTATACATCCATTATATTTTCCCTTTATTGACAAAATAGTTCTTATTTTGTATAATAATCGTAGAAACAAACTTATAAATTGTAAATGTGTGATAAAAAAACTGATTGAAATATATCAGTTTTTTTATTATAATTATTTTTACAGGTTTCACACACCTGACAATTTATAAGGAGGTTTTCTATGAAAATTTTATTTTTCTGTATTATTCTTTTCATAATAGTACAAAGAATAGTTTTCTAATAAGAAACCTCAAGCCCCTGAAATAATGGGGCTTTTTATATTACATTCATAAAAATCAGCTAGCCAGTCTTGTTACTACTCTACTTGTTCTATTCATTAAAAACGCCATTATAAAGCCAGTAGCAATAAATAAAAATATTTTCTGTATTTCTATTGTATCTATTGTCAAATTTTCTGTGAATTTTACCTTATCTATCACTTTTATAAATAATGAGATAAAAACAACATTTACTGTTACTTTTAAGCCACTTGTGAATAATACTGTAAGAAATTTCCCACCCATAGTTTCTTTCAAATAATCAACTACTTCTGCTGTTAGAAATGGTATGGAAAGAGTGAGTCCCAGTCTGAACTGTATTACTGAATTTAAAAGTTCCACTATTACTCTTATAAATACATAATATACAAGAAGTATTGAAATAATTAATAAAATAGCCTTGCTGAAGTTTTCCATAAACTTCGGAATATCAGCCAATGCACTTGCCTGTCCTTCTATTGTCTTAAGATATAATGCCCAATCATTTATGACCTTAAACATATATGCCGTAGTTGATACAGCTTTTTCCCATATACTATCAAGTGTTACAGCACTGCTATCATCTGAAAAATATTCACCTATTCCTGTAAATATCTTTAAGAACATATCTATAATAGATACGCTATTTTTGATGATATATGAGTACATACAAAAATTCACTAGTATCCTTATAAATTCTGGAATTAGAGAATCCAACGGAACATTTGACATATACTTTATTATGACTAAAGAAATTTTTATAACTGTTAAAATGGCAAGTAATACAAGAACTGGATTTATTATCTTTTCATTCCCTGATTTTATCTGACTTACAGTTTTTTCAAGAATTCCACTCCATGATACATCATAGGTTTCAGAAAAAGAATTTATTCCTAATATCATGAAAAGGATAAGAATATAGAATTTTTTTATTCCGTTCATAATATCATCACCTATGTTTCTTTTTTCCCTGAATTTTTTTCATTTTCAAGTGCTGTTTCAGCAAATGTTTTTATTTCTTTTTCTTTTTTTATTTCCCTGTCAGAAAAAGATGATTTGGATGTATAGTTATTTTCAGTAGTTCCTGTTTTACTTCTTCTATCCGTATTTTCAGAATATTCTGTTGTTTCATTATATTTTTTCTCGTTTGAATAATCTGTTCCTGTTTCATGAACTTCGGCAAACGTTTCTGAATTAAATACTTCTTCTGTTTTCTGTGTATCTGCTGTCCTATTTGCAGTTGAAGATGTTCCTTCTGAAACTGTATTTTCTGAACTATATATATTCTCTGTACTTCCATATCTTTCTGCATCATTTCTATTATTTTCTTTATGCGAAGCATTTTCCCTATTTCCATTGTTTGTATTCAGATTTTCATTATTTAAATTTGTTCTTGTTTTTTCTGTATTTGCTGTTTTGTTTTTACTGTAAGAGCTTCCTTTTCTTTCTTTATTTTCAGTCTGATGTTTTTCATTATGTGTTTCTCCCTGACTTTCTGATTTTTTTTCTTCTTCAAATCTTTGGTTATTTCCTCTTACAGTTTCTGTATTTGTTGTTCCAGTTCCTTTTCTATTTTCTCCGTAATTTTCATTTCCGGAAGTGTTTTTGTCTTCCTCTTCTTCTTTTTCTCCGGAACTTATATAATTTCCTACACTGGAATTTCTAATTGCTCCTGCAATACTCTCCTGTGGATTCAAATTTCCTGTTATAGTCTCAATAGCCTTTGCAGCTCCTTTTGCGGTCTGATCTGTTCTTCTTGCTGTTTCAGCCCCTGCTTTTTCAACCATACTTCCTGCTTTTTCTAAAATTTCAGCACTTTTACCTCCAGCACCTTTTTCTGATGACCATGTTTCTCCTATTTTCTGCATTGATTTCCCTGCACTTTTTGAAGCCATTTCAATTCCTTTTCCTGTAACAATACCTGCCGTAGCTACAATTCCTGCTGTATATCTTCCAAGGTCTGCTCCTGTAAGTCCTCCCTGTCCTGATATGATTAAGGAGGATATTTTTTCATAAGAAACCACTAGAAATGCTGACACAACCCACACACATAACCATATTCCCATAACTTGTGGTGAATTTGTATTTTCTGTAACAGTTGTTGGAAATGGATGTTCCTGCATTACTGAGAAACACATTGATGACAGTGCTACACATGTCATCAAGTCAGTACCACTATTAACTATTGATGTTAAAGTTTTTCTTCCTATATCAGTAATCACTTCAAAAGGGATAAATGCAAGAAAAATTACAGCTAATCTTACTACAACATGAAATGACAGTATTGCCATTGTCATTGAGGAAAGAATAAATACAAGGCAGAGAAAAGCTATAACTGAAAAAATTATGTATACAAATCCCCATAGACCGCCTATTTTTCCTGACAGTTCAAACATTCTATTTACTGATTCCCATCCCTTGTTCCAAACATTTTGCACTTTAAGAGGATTTCCGAACCCTTCTCCAAAACTGTTTCCTATTCCTGTAAAAATATTATATGCCATTGGAATTATACTTCCTATATATATTTTTATTATCCCAAATGTAAAAGCGTATCTGACCCATTTTACTACAACTTTTGACATAATACTGCTGACATCTTTTGTAGCATGATACTGAAAATAGCTCCATAAACCATCAATTACAGCTATAAGAGAAGCTAATACAAGTACTGCTGGAAGAAATTTACTAATTCCTGTATCCAGAAAATTAATAATAGGTTCTATTAGACTACTGTCAAATTCAAAATTATCCATCTGACACCTCTATTTTTTCTTTTTTTGTCTGCTATTTATTGTTTCCATTTTCTTAATTGTATTATTCAGGCTGTTCTGTGTATACTTGTGTCTTTCCTGTGCTATTTTTCTTTCTTGTGCCTTTTCCGCCTCTTCAAGAGCTTTAAGTCTTGAATCGCTTGCCAGTACTTCAGTTATTACATTTAGCTGTGAACTCAAGTTTGAGCTCCATCCTGCAAGTACATCAAGAAGTTGAACTGGATTTGAAGCATTTCTTCCCTTTGCCAGAAGAGTCTTTGCATTTGATGCAGTTTTTCTGCTTGCTTCTGAAGCAAGACCTGCTGTATTCATTGCATCATATGATAATCTATCAATTGAATTTGTAAATCTGTCAATCAAGTTCTGATAATTTTTATTATTTACATCTGTATAGACATCCTTAAACCATAATTCTGCCTTTTTTGCATCTCTAAGCACTGATTTTGTATTACCTGATATCTTGCTTAATGTTGATACTATTTCAGTATACTGTTTCATATGATTTTTAAAAAAATCGTCCGGCATTTTTCTTGCCTGTTCTATCATATGATTAACTTGCTTAAGCTGTTCATTTGCAGTTTTTAGTGTCTGAGCATTAATTGACACACTTTCAAAAAATGTCTTCATTTGCCAGTAATCAGAAGAGCCACCACTACCCCCAAATATTCCTGAAAATGAATTTACAGAAATAATTGTCATTATCACTAAAAAAAGTATTTTTTTCATTTAATTACCTCCTATTATTTTTTTTACATAATGATATTCATCTGAATGTCTTCCAAACTTATACTCTATCCATTTTAAATTTATTTCTCTTATATCATCTGTTTCCTGTTGTATTTCTTTTATTTTTATTTGATCATTTATTCCTGTCGAAGCTACAAATGCAAGTTCTAAAGGAGAAAGAGTGAATTCAAATTTACTTGTTCCAAAATCATTTTTTATTATGTATTCTTTTCTTCTCTCAGATTCGCTGAGTTTCTTTATCTCAATACTGTTCAGCCCTACATCCTGGTATAATCTATACAAGTCTTCATTCATTGCATTCTGGTCAGGAAGAAATATTTTTGTTTTACAACTTCCTTTCATTGCACTGTAAATAGGATTGTCCTTTATCTGATGCAAATTCTGCATTGCAAACATTAGCGATGCATTCAGTTTTCTCAGAGTTACAAGCCAGTCATCAAATTTCCTTGACATTTGCCTAATATTCCTGAACAGCACTCCTGCTTCATCAGTTACAATGAGTGTCGGATACCCATGAATCAATCTTTCTACTTCTATTTTATGGAATAAGTACATCATCAGAAGTGGAACAACTCTTTCATCTTTCAGGACATGATCCATTTCAAAAACTTGCCATCTTTCACTCGAAAAAGAATCGTGGTCTCCATCAAAGTATATTCCATAAGATCCCGATATTGTATATGGCTTTATTGCACGTTTTACATCAAAATCAGAAACTGCTGTCATAAAGCTTGTTAATGTTCTTCTTTCAACTGGAGACCTTTCGAGTGTTGTCAATGCCCTCCATACAGTCTCTTTTATTTCAGGAGTTACAGTCATATTTTCAAGCTCAAGAAGTGTAAGTATCCAGTTATTTGCAAAGTTTTTTCCTACAGCTGTTTCAATTGTGGCAAGAGGTTGAAACTTAAGGTTGCCATCTTCTCCTAAATCATAATATTTCCCACCCATGCATGCAGTAAGTACTCTACTCGAACCTTTATAATCGAATATAAATATTTGTGCATTTTCATATTTTGAAAATGCCTGACAGTAATTTCCTATTGCCACTGATTTCCCTGTACCTGTTTCTCCTGTAAGCATAGCATGTCCTGAATCATGAACATGAAGATTCATGTAGAAAATATCATTTTTCTGAGTTTTTGCTGTTATTAGTGGAACATCTTTTAAATGAACATTTCTTTTTTCTCCTTGATATAAAGTTGAATTTGGCATAAGTCCTGTTAAAAGAAATGTATTCAAAGTATATCTTCTTATATTATGTTTTATTTCTCCTGGTATCGCACCTATAAAACTGTCTTTCACGTTAAACCTGTCTTCGCCACCTTCAAAGTCATGTTTTATAAGCACTGTTGCTATCTTCCTTACCTTTTCTTCCAGCTTTTTTAAACTTTTATCCCATAATATTATCGTAAAGGTATAGTAACCATAACTTATGCCACCTTCCCTAAATTCTTTAAGAGCTTCCCTTGATTCGTGACTTTTCTCAACTTCAACCTCATCAAGACTTCCAGTTGATTTTTTTGTTATTCCCTCATAAAGCCACTGTGCTTCATTCTTTTGTTTACTTTGGTGAAATCTCCATGCATTAAGTATTGTTTTTTTTGTTTCTTCTTCACTAAGAAAAACATATCTTGTGCTCATTCTGAATTCAAAATCAAGTTCTTCAATATCATGAAAAAACAACGGATCAACGGCTTCAGGAAATTTCATTACGGAAACTGTTTTCATATAATAATCATTTATCTTACAATTTTTTCCAAATTCAAATGATGAATGGCTTAAATATTCGTCCAAAGGAAATCCAAGTGACACATCAGGAGATTTTTTTCTTTCGACAAATTCTGGATTTACTGTTGAATGTAAATATCCCATTAGCTCATCTTTTTGAAGAAGTTCTATCTCTATTGCTACATATTTGAGCATTTCTATAAATTCTATACATTTTTCATTGAAATAGTTATATTTTTCAGTAAACTGTTTTTCCATGTTTTCTTCTTTATTTGCTGATTTTGTCGAAAGCATATCAAGCATTCTGTCATTCATATCAGTTTCAAGTAAATATGTAACTGTCAAATAATATTCACATTTAAAGTAATCTTTTTTACTGAACTCTTCCTCTTTCAGTTTATCTATCACTTGTACTGGAAACGGACATCCTTTTAAATCTTTTGTAATATATCCATCTGTTTTTTTTCGCTGAACTTCATAATGTATCATGAAATTGTCAGGTAGTCTTTTTAAAGCCCTGTTATACTGTTTTAATTTTATTCTTATTTCATCTTCTGTAAAATAATTCAAATCGTGATTTTTAATTCTGAATGTACGCTGAAAACCATTATTTTTATTCATTATTGTGAAATCATTTACAAGGTAATCCCATGGAATGAACTGTGTAAAGCTGTTATTTTCTTGTCTAATTTTCTTTGCCATTTTTCCTCCTTTCTTACAGGGATAGTATTTTTTTATATTTTTTTATTACTTTTGGAATATACTCTCTTGTTTCCTGTATTTCTTTCCATTCATCATTTTTAAGTCTTCCACAACCTGCATTGTAGCATATTAGAGTTTTTGTGATACTTCCTGTTTTTTCATAGTCTCTTTTAAGATGAAGTATTCCCCCTTTTATGTTTCCTTCTATACTGTTATTCACATTAAATTCTCGAAAATTAAAAGGCATAAGTTGCATAAGTCCTCTTGCCCCTGCTTTTGATACAGTAGAATGGTTAAAATGACTTTCCGTATTCATTACTGCAAGAATCAAATATGGATTCATTTTGTATTCATTAGAGTATCTCCATACAGTATCTAATATATATCTTATTTCTTGATCACTGAGCCTATTATTTTGAGTCTTTATGTAATTTACAAGCTTTTCATATTTTGCTGTTTTTTTTTAAAGGATTTAAAATTTCTTCATCTTCAAATATTGAACCTGTATTTCCTGGCTCAATATTTTCTTCGATTACAACATTTCCTTTTGGTTGGATATTGTTCTTTATTGCTTCAAGTTGAGCATTCTCTATTCTTCTCTGTTTTTCATTCTGCTTTTTAAAACTGATTTCTCCTCCTGCAAAAGCAAAACTCGAAACAGCTATTAATAAAATTATTACTCTTTTCATTATTTTTCCTCTCCTATGGATTATAGTATTTGTCCTTATCCTTATAATGATTTATAAGAAGTTCAAACATTTTCATGTCCTTACTCACAAAAATTCTTAGCAGAATATATATGAAGACCATAGGAAAAATAGCAAACAATGTATTCATTAAAATTATTCTCAGTATAATGAATAAAAATACTATATATTTCCATAATTTTACTGGAAGTTTAAAAAACACTTTTTCATCAAACAATGAATTGAATACTCTTAGTTTCATTCTATGTAACCTCCATATAATCATATTCTTTCGATACATTATGATAACCCTTAAGTTCAAGTATCTCGTTTATATATCTTTTATATTTTCCTTCCGAAGTTTTTTCTCTTTTAATATGTACCGCAACATCTATTCCTCTAGTCACCATATGTGGTCTTGGTTGTGTTTTCCCTGGAACTTCTGTCAGAAGTTCTTCTATTCTGTGAAGACCATCTAATGCTGAATTGGCATGGTTTGAAGTAATTCCTCCTTTGTGTCCTGTATTCCAACCATCGAGAAGTGTTTCAACTTCATTTCCAAAACGTAATTCTCCATATATAATCCTGTCAGGTCTTTGTCTCATCAACGATTTTAAAATCATAAGTGAACTTACATTTGGTGTAGTATTGTACCTTACAAGATTTTCTATCTTGATTTCATCTATTATCAATTCAGGGACTTCCTCTACAACAATAATTCTTTCAGAAGTTCCATATAGTGTTGTTATCAGAGTATTTATACATGTTGTCTTTCCTGTCCCAGTTCCTCCAAATATTACAATGTTTTTCTGAGCCTTTACAGCTTCCTCAAGATATCGCTTATATCTGACACTCATTCCTCCCATTTCACAGTATTCATCCATTGAAAAAACTCTATTGTTTGGTTTTCTTATTGAAATAGTCGGATGGAATCCACAGGCTTCTCCTGTCACTATTTCAACTCTTTCTCCACTAGGAAGTTTTCCTGACAGGATAGGCTGTTTTTCTGTAATTACTTTCTGATTATATCCTGCAAGGATATCAGCAATAGCAATCCTTGTAGGTTCATCTATATATTTATCAGTCCCTCTCATTCCAATATCATTTCCATCAAGAAATATTCTTCCGTTCTGATTTACCATAATATCTGTAAGACTTTCATTTTCAAGGTAAGGTTTTAGAACCTGAAGCTGTTCCCATACAAGAGCTATCTGTTGTTTTTGCTGATGTTCATATATTTCAGCTTCTGTCATGTTCATTATTTTTCGTTCTCTTCCATAAGTTTTGCTTTGACTTTTTCTATTATTTCTTCTTCACTGCTGGATGACATTACTATATCCTCAATATCTATATTCAAGCTTTTAAAGACAACATCATATATACTTTTCAGAAATTCTGCCTGTTCCTGTCTAATCCTTGCTTCTTCCTGTTCTATCCTATATTTTTCTTCCTTGACTTTTTCAGCCTTCTTATTTTTAATCTGAATATTTTCCAGCAAAGTCCGTTTCTTTCTTTTCTTATTTTCCATTATGTCTCCTATCCTATTTTTTCTGTTCCGTATTTACTTTTCAGCTTTCCAATCAGCTCATTGTACTTTTCATTATCAAAAAAGTCCTCTTCTTTCATTTTGAAGGTATACTTATATTCATGTGTACCTTTCATTCCTTCAAATATTACATATCCATCTTTAAAAAAAACAGGCTGATGGCAAGTACGTTCTAACAGTTCAGGATATTCATAGTAATAAAGTTTATCAAGTAGAAGAGGTTTTTTATATCCTGTTATAGTAATTGCTTTTCTGTCAGGCAAAAGTCTTATTTCTGATGCCGAAAGCAAATCCTTTCCCTGTTCGGTGATACTCCCTCCGCTCTTAAGTCCTGCATTTCTGCTTCTTACTTTTATCGTTTTCTTCCCTAAAGTTTTTGAAATGTAATCAGGTGCCGCTTCATCATTTGGTCTACCAAATATCTGAATCTGACATCCATTCAAAATTTCTTTTCCCTGCTTGTCATACGTTGAATTCAGCTGGTCAAGACCTTGAAATACTCCTACCATTTTAATTCCAAACCCTGCGTAATAGCCAAGTCCCTTTACCAGTGCATTCATTCTTCCATAAGCATTAAGTTCATCCATTATGAATACTATATTGAAGTTTTTCTTTCCTAAACTTTCCATTAAAAGATTTGTCAACTGGACATACATTATTCTTACTAAAGGAGCTAGAAGGTCTATATCTTTCGGTTTTATTACAAAATACAAATCAACAGGTCTTTCGCCGTTGACAAGATCCAATGCCCTGAAATCGGAACTGCTTATATTTTTTACAACTGATGGTATTTCAAACACCTGAAGTTTCGTTTTTGCTGTTGCAGTTATCGACTTGAATGTATTTTCTCCTGTATTCTGTAATAGATATCCAAACTGTTTTGCAATAAAAGGATGAAGTCCTCTGTCAAGTGCCCTAATTGATTCGTCATCAATATAGAATTCTCTAAGCTTTTCTATTGTGCTGTCTTTCAATATAAAATCTTTTTCTATCTCTTCTTCGTATTCCTCTTCTTCATCATCTAAAGATTTTCCAAGATATCTTGCAAACATTTTATAAAGTGAAAGTTCTGTATTTGTTATTATTGAAATTACATCTGTCAGTGATACCCTGACATCTGTTATATCAGGATTTTTTTCAGGACGTCCACTCACTTCCTTGTAATGTACATATGAAGCAAGAGTTGAAATTGTATCCTTTGCACTGTCTCCCCAGAATGGGTCTTTACTGTTATCTTCTCCAACAACAGTTGTACCTATTATCCTGCAATCTTCTATTTCATGTTTTGTTCCATACCTTACTTCCGAAAGAAAATTATAACTGTTCGAAAGTTCACTCATCGGTTCGATTTTTAAAATTCTATGTCCTAAAATTTTTGCCCTGTACCAGCTTGTAAGTTCATAATTTTCCTTCTTTATGTCAGATACAAAAGTTGAAAGTCCTTTCAATCCAGCTATTAGACTGGGAATAAGATATCCTACCCCTTTTCCTCCTCTTGTTGGAATAAATATTGCAATATGTATCATTGAAATATCATAAAGTAGTTTTAGTTTTCCTGTCAGTGTTTTTATATATCCAATTACAAAGCCATTCTCGTTCCCGCTTAGAAAATTTACATCCGAAGGGAGATTTTTTCTTTTTTTTAAATCTTCATATGTCCCAAATTCAGCACTTCCATAAGAATTTAACTTTCTCATTTTCCAGTAGGGTATTGTCAATAATAGTGTCGATAATAGAAACGTAAATAGTATTTTCAATTGAAAATCGCTGGTAAGTTTTGGGGTTTTTTGCATTAATTTCCCCCAATTTCCAAAAGGCAGATACATGTACTGCCCTGAAAAAACTGGCTTTATTAATCTGTTTATCCCTTCTACTGTTTCCCTACTGTTTATTTTCACAAGTTTTTTCATATATCCTGTTGAAATCATAATTAAGCTTACTATATTTATTATGAAAAACAGAATTAGTGAAAATATCTGTTTTAAAAATTTTTCATTTCTTATCGGTCTATATATTTTTTCTTCCATAACTAATTTCTTCCATATACCGGAAGTACCATATCACTATTCACAAATATATTAAATCTGCTTCCTCTTTTTATTTTTATTGTTGGCTGTTGGTTAAGGTCTTTTTCAACCATTCTTGAACCTATTGTCTCAATATTTCCTGATGCATCCGATGCACCTCTTCCGATACTTACTCTTGCCTTACTTGAACTTCCTACATTAACATTTATATCTTCAAGTCTTCCTGCAGCTATATTTATTCCTGCTGATAATATTACACTTCTGAGAAGTTTCCAGAAATGGTTATTTACCTTTCCTTTCATTCCTGAATTTCCAAGAAGATCAACTCCCTGATAATTGTCGAGTGCCAGTGTGTTTCCATTTGGAAAAATTATTCTATCCCACACTACAAGCAGTCTGTTCTGTCCATAAGTTACGTTGCTGTCATATCTTCCTATTATTCTGCTTCCTTTTGGAATCAATGTATGTTTTAATGTCCTGAAATCATGGACATCATTTGTCACTTGTGCCATTATTTCACCAGGAAGATCGGAGTTTATTGCTGTGAGAAGTACTGCAGGAATCATTGTTCCTGTCTTCAGTTCATACCTTGACAGAGGAGGCATAACTGTATTCGTTGAATAGTAGCTTTTATTTCTCTGAGTTTCAATGAATTTCCTCTTACTTTCCTGCCTATTTTGTGTTGTATCAGTCACTTGATTCTCTCTTATTTCCTGTTGCTGTGGTAAAATAGGCTGTATTCCCTGTTGCTGAACCATTATCTGCTGTTCATTAGAGGAAGTATTTGCTGTTGTACTTTCCTTTTTTGAATTGAAGCCTATCGGACTTTTTCCATACCCTTTTTTTGTATCCTGTATACCTCCTGTACTGTCATCACTGTATGCACTATTTTCACTTGAATACGAAGAAGGTGTTCCAACTGAATAACTTTCATTATCTGAATACTGTGGTCCCAGCATACTGTCATACTGGTCAAGTGTAGTTGTTTCAGGTATTCCTTGCTGTCCATTCTGAATTGCATTCGGGTCTTCTACAATATCAACCGGTTGTACATCTTCAGGAACTTCTTCTGTTATATCAATAGTATTTGATGTTGCAAGGGGTGTTTTTTCTCCATTATCTTTTTCCTGTTTCGCAGGTTTTAGAGTTAATGCCAGAACTACTGAAAGTACTCCGATAATTCCTAATACAACAAGTATTTTTTTCCTGTCAAAAAATTGTTCAATTTTAGGTTTATCCACTTTAAATGTTGATTTTTTGACTTCATAGTTTTCATTAATTGGTTTTTCTTTCTCCGAATCTTCTTCTATTATGTCATCTATGTCATTTATTTCAGGCATATTTTCTTTCCTCCTTTCCTGTCAATGTATTATTTTTTCATGTTACGTATTTTAAGTTTCTGTTTTCCAAGTTCTAAAGTAACTTCTTCAGTTACCCTATCTATTGTTATATATTTTCCATTTATTTTAGGTGTTACTAAAGATATATCTCCATCTACACCTTTCACATAAATTGCTGGCATTTCTTTGGCTCTATCTTTAAGTACAATGAATGTATGTTCTCCGTTATCAAAGACTTGTGCCGGGGAAAGCAAACTGCTTCTGTTCCAGTTGTATCCATAATTCAATTTTGTTAAATCATCAGTTCCAATTGAAGTCGTATTTCTTTCCTGTGTTTCTCTAATTATTCTTGCTTCATTCGGATATCTCCATTCAACAAGAGGGTTGTATCTTTCATCTGATAACTGAATATTCAGAAAGTACATATGCCTGTCAGTAACAATAATTATATTTGTAAGCATATCATCTTCATCTTCTTCAATACTTGGTTTTATAAATACAATTGGTCTGTTCCCTTTTCCACCTTGTGATTCTTCTATCGCCCATCTTTCAGTGTCTCCACCAGCAAAAAACTGTATCTTTTCTCCTTCCTGCAACCGTAATGTTGTCAGATAATTTCTCCTTGCGTAAATTTCATATATGCTGTTATCGGTATAGTCAAAAATTGCATTGGTTCTATTTATTCCTTGCTGTTTACCACTGACAATCATGTCATCAAAAAATTGTACATTTCTGCTTTCTGTAACAGAATTTTTTGCTGAAGTATCATTTGCAAAAACTGATGTAGATAAGAATAAAGTTAGTAATGCAAATGTTAATTTCCCTGAAATATTTCTACGTTTTTTTCCCTTTAACATACTTCTTTTTTTCCTTTCCATTTTAATTATTTTCCCTTGAAATTGAAAAATCTTTTATTATTATGCCAAGAGGATTTTTAAGATGTTCCTCCTCTGTTTTAAGTACTGTATAGTCAATTGTAAACAATCCTATAAAATTTCTTGTTTCATTCTTTTCTCCATTTGGTCCGAAAATTTCTTCACTCCATCTTATTTGATATGTATTATTCGTATTCGTAACTTTATTTACGCTTATTATTTTAGCTGATGATGTTCTTTTTTCTGATATCAATGTCAATATTCCATCATTTCTTACCATATTATTTAATTTTTCCTGACTGGCATTTGTAAGATAGAAACTTTGTTCCTGAAGTTTATCATTGTAATATTTTTTATCCATGGGGATAGTTCTTACATCAAGAATAAATTTCTGTATGTAGTATTTTATTTCATTCTCCTCCACTTTCATATTACTCTTTGTAACTACATCAGTTCCCACAATTGCACCTGTTCCTTCTTCAACTCTTGTCCATATCACTTTTATATTATTGCTAGCCTTAATTCCAAGATAGATAATTGCTCCAGCTTGAAACAGAATGATTGCAACTGAAACGAAAAAAAGTTTCAGAAACTTGTTTCTTTCGTTCCAGATTGCAAAAATCATTTCCGACCTCTGTGAAAAAATTTTCAGCCATTCCTTTTCCTGTTGTTTATTGGAAAATTTTCCTGGAAGCCTGCCAATCTTTTTTATCATCTGTTACTCCTCTTTTTTCTATATGCTGATTTTTACATATTCAATACCTTGCATTATGTATTCTGGGTTAATCATTGATCCTCCCAATTGTCTGACCGCTATTTCTCCACCTATACCTATCGATACTGCAACTACTGAACCTACAAATACTTTTATTGTTCTCGCCATGTCAGGCATAAAAATTTCCATGACAATTGATACAACTATCCCAATCGCTCCAACAAGAATAAGAAGATATCTTAGGTCTATTATTAGTTTTTTCAGAAAATCAAACAGTCCATCAAAAATTCCTGTTCCTCCTCCCTGAGTGTTTCCAAAACTAACAGCTGAAATAATTATAAACATGATAACCAGGTTTAGCAGTCTTGTCATTTTTTTTCTGTCTCTTATAACCAAATTCATTCACCTCCTTTTTCCATTTTCAATAAACAAAAAAAGCCCACTGGCATCAGTTTATCCTAATTTGGACAACACTCATGTCATGAGCTTCCGATATAAAATTGGCAAGTAAAAAGTTTTTTTACTTTTTTGTTTATTTGCATATTATTTTTTCTGAAATCTTTCTTTATAAAAAACTGGTTTTTCTAATAATTTCAGAAATTAATTTAAAGTATTCTTTTTCAATTTCTTTTAAAAAATACCTTTTTATAGCTTCAGTATACATTATTTCTTGTTCTTGTCAAGAATTTTTTAAAGTTTTTTTTATTTTTTTGTAAAAAAATATGTTCTGCAAGCTGTACAATATTTTTTAAAAAATCTTGATTTTGAAAAAAATATAGTATAGCACGCTTACAAGTGTCTCATTTCTGTTCCAGAAAATCCTGACACTTTTATCGTGATTAACCCTATTTTTTTAAGGGTTAATGGCTTTCGCATTTGCTCAAAAACTCACTTCGTTCGTGTAAATTTTTTCAAAATTTGTTTCCTATTTTTCAAATTCATCTAAATATTCCAAATCTTTCAATGTAAAATTTCCTCTTATTTCTTCTGATTTTCCTGTACCGCTTATATTTATTTTAGAACCCTTTTTCTTTTGATAGGAGTTTTTATTTTTATCCTGTTTTTCTTCCCTTTTTAAAATTTCTTCTGCTTTCTGTGTCTTTTTGATATTATTGATTATTTTTTCTATTTTTAGCTTTTCCTGAATTTTAGGAACAAAACTTTTTTCAGTTTCTTTTTTAAATAATGTTTCAATTTCACTATCAAGACTTTGTTTTTCTACTTTTTTTTGATGTAAAATTTCATGCTTCTCTTGAATCATTTCTTCATAGATTTCTTTTCCAGTAGAATGTTTTTGTATCTCTTTTTTAAGAAATTTTATATCTTTTTCAAGCTGTAAAATTTCATTTTCAAGTTCCTCATATTCACCTTTTGTAAGTTTATTTTTTATTCTTTTTTCTTCATTTACTATTTCAGTGTCTGTATTCAATATCTCTAAAATTTCATTAAATTCTTTTTCTATTTTTTTGAGTTCTTTCTCCCCTTTTTCATTTAGAATATGATGCAGATGTTGTATGCTGTACATTTCTTCTTCATGATTTTTATGTTCTTTAAACCTTTCACTTATTTCATTAATATACTCTTTCTTTTCTTTTTCAAGTTCTCTTATTTTCTTCTCATATTTAAGTTTTATATTTTCTGTTCTTTTATTAAAGATATACCGTTTTTTAGGATTATTTTTGATATCTTTTTTTAAATTTTCTATCCTTTCAAGATTTTTATTTTTTCTTATTTTTAGTTGTTTGATTTTATTCTCATTCTTCTCTTTTTTTATTTCTTTTTCTATTTTCTTATTATCATTAAGGAGATTATAGTATTCTTTATTGGACATTAAATTGTATACAGTATTTTCAATTTTTAAATTTTCCATCTTTCCAGTTGTTATATTTATTTTACTGTCTATTTCTCTTATACGTTCAAGAATTTCGTACTCTTCCTTTGTCATTTTTTCAAGATTGTTTCTTAATTTTTTTATTTTTTCAGTAAGTTTTTTTATATATTCCGAACCTGATTTCAATATCCTGTTACTGTTAAAAATCTCTTTCTGCATACGTTCTTTTTCAGTAAGTTTTTTTCATTTCTGTAGAGTATTGACCCTTCAATTTCAATCGGTTTTCTATCAAATTCTTTTGCTTTTTCATAATCTTTATTTGCTTCTGCATCTCTTTTCTGATCTTTTAAGGATTTCCTGCTTACTTTTTCAATTCCTCTTTTTTCAAGTTCAAAATTCAGATATTTTTCCCACTCCATTCTCATGTCTTCTAATGCTTCTTTTTTATTCCAATATTCATTCTTTTTAGCTCCACTTTTTTCAGGTATTTTTGTATAATGCTGTTTAAAAAACTGTTCTTTTGGTCTTGAAATGCCATCCAGTTTTCTTTCACAGAACATTATATGTACATGTGGCTGTGGTTCTCCTCCATAATCCTGTGGCTGATGCACTGAATAATTGTATACATACTCCTTACCAAAGAGATGTGTTGAAAAATCTTTTACAAGCTTTACATTTTCTTCTTTGGTCAGTTCTTTAGGAAGTGTTATTTCAAGTTCTCTGAAAAGATTTGCATTTACTCTTTCATATGCTTCACAGGTTTTCCAGAATTCATTTATATCTTTAAATTCAGGAGGAAGATTTTCTGTATGTTTTTCAATTAAATCTTCTTTTTCACTATATTTCCCTTCCCTGTTTATATAGTTTAAATGTGCCACCGCTGAAAGCCTTTTGCCCCCTCTTGAACTTTTTTTCATTCTGAAATGATATATCGCCATATTTTATTTCTCCTGTCTCTTTATTTTAAAATTGTGTATGTTCCAAAAAATATCATGAATACAAGTAACAATATATTTATTACAATCCTTTTATTTATTCTTTTTTCTATTCTATATATTTTAAAAGTTTTATATGAGACAAGAAACACATAAGACACAAGAAATACAGCATTTACAATTTTTAACGGCATGAATATGTATGCTCCTGCTATTATAAATGGCAGAAGTACTATCGCAATAATTTTCAGTATTTCTTCCTTTTTTAACTTTATTTTTTCCTTTCTGATGTCCTCCTGAAAATTTGTCATTTCAGGATAAAGATATAGGATAACTTTCTGTATCTTATATGTAAGTTTAGCGATTAATTTTCTTATTTCTTCAGATATTATTTTCCCTGCTTTCATTTTTCTTTCTCCTATTCTCATTTTATTAATTGTATCCGATAAAAAATCACAGTTATTCCTACTAACTGTGATTTAATATCTCTTATTTTTCTGTTCTCCTACACAAATTTTAAAATCATAGTTATTAGATTGTCATTGTCTATAATTTTTATTTGCTTTCATAATTCATAAGCTTACTGTTGTTTCTTTTTCTTTTAAAATTTTTTTTTCATACTGTCCTTTCAAAATTATAAGTTTCTTTTCTGCATCTTCAAGTGTTATTCCCATTTTTTCAGCTATCATTAATTTTTCATAGCCAAGTATCCTATCTTTTAAGACATCTTTTTTTGTTATCATCATGTCTTTAAGTATTTTTTTTAGGCTATTTCTATCTGTTATCTTCCCTGTTTTCTTTAGTCTTTTTATCTGTTGATTTATAGCTACTGGTGTCCTTTTAAGATATATACTCATTTCTTCATTAGTCTTTTTTCCATAATTTTCTATCAGATATCTGTTTTCTTCTCCGCTGTAAAATGTATTATGATTTTTCTTTTCTATTCTCCCTTTATTTTTCAAATGGACTATTCTCTGCTGAATTGATATGTCAGTTCTTCCCAGTTTTTTTGCAAGTTCTTCACTTGTATATTTATCATGATTTTTTTCTAAAAATTCATCTTCTTCATTATCCCATTTTCTGCTTTTCATTACTTTTCCTCCAGAATATCCAGTTTATATATCTTTCTACTTCCTGCTGAAATTCCTTCCTTATTCCCTGTACATATGATTGTGAATCTATAGCCTGAATTTTTCCATACTGTTACAGTAATATCATCTATTTTTGTTTCAGTTCTGTTCCCATTATTCATTCTTAGAAATGACAGCAATTTTTCCAATGTATCATTTTCCTTCATTTCTACATTGTCACAGTTTTCTTTCCACAATTCATAGGAAATACTGTTTTTTTTCTTTTCCCGGAAAAAGAAAAACACATCTCCGTTTTTCTCCCTGAAATAAAATTCTTTCAACTTTTTTCCTCCATATGTTTGCCAATTTCTTCATCTACTATTTTTTTTCATTTGCGGCCAGTTCACATACCTTGAAGAAATTCTTCTGATCTTCAAGATTTATTCTTAAATTCGTTTTTGCATAAATGAGATTTAATGCTTTTGTTAGCTTTGGATTTTTTTTTGCTTCAAGACGTTCCTCGTACATTTTTAGAAAACCATCTACTCTTCCTCCAAAGGAAGCTGTTGCTTCCCTGCATACCTGCTCATACTGAGTGCCTGCTTCCATATTTACATTCTTATATTTTTCCTTAAATTTATTATTAAGTTCTTTTATTTTTGAAGTATCAATTTCAGGAAGTTCCTCCTGTTCCTTGTCAATTGCTTCATATACTCTCGATGTTTCTGTCACTATATTTTCCATTTCATTTTTTACTTCTGTAAACACATTCTTTTTTGAACAGGAAAGTACTCCCGCAAGTATTATCATAATTATTATCTTTTTCATATTATTTTTCTCCTGGTCAATTATCTAAAATTTGTTTTGATTTCTATAATCAATATGCTAAAATATATCTGCTGAAGTTATGTTTAACATACTTTCTTTCCCTCATATACTTTCATATATGGGGGTTTTTACTTTGTCTGTAATTTTATTTTTTTTTCCTTCAGTTTTTCTAACTGTAGCTCCAGCTTTTTTATTTTCTCATTAATCTTTGTTATTTCATCTTCAGTTCCTGTTTCCTCTTCATCTGAATTTTCTTCCACTATTGATTTTATCTTTTCAGGTGCCTGTTTTGGGTCTTCCAATATTTCTGTAATCTTATCTTCCTCAAGTTCCTCATGTTTCTTTATGAAATCAAGTGTCCGTACACTTGCTTCTGCAATCTGTGGATTTCTCAGTTTTCTAAAAAGTTCCCATCTGTTTATTTCCCTGTACACAAAATTTTTATCCAGTCCCATATATGTAAACCAGGCAACAAATGTTCCATTCTTATAGCTTGCCATCAGTTGCTGTGTTTCATATAGTAGTTTCCCAATTTCAAGATTTTTCTTGGCTATTTGCTTTGCAGTTCTTATTATTTCCTCTTCCGTTTCGGTTACTTTGTTTACAACATCACTGTCTTCTATCTCATGCTCTGAAAAATTGAAACCGCTCCTGTATACTTCTATTTCCTTGTTCTGACTGTCATCCTGCTTTAAAATATCAAATCTTCCCATCTTTCTCCTTTACTTGTCCAACTTCTTTTAATTTTCCTGTAACTATTTTTATTATATCTTCGTTTCTTATTTTCTTTTCAGCAGATAAAAAACGGTTCATGAAACATAAAAAGAAATCTACTCCTATTGTGTATGCTTCCAGGTCATCCTCCCTGGCAATTAACAAGGTATTAATAAGTCCATCAAGAATTTTCTGAACTTCCTTCTGAATAAAAAATTTCTTTCTATATTCCTTCAGTACATGTTTTTTTATCTTAAAAACTTCGTTTATATTTACTATATCTTTTTCCTTTAAATCCTTGAGGTTCCTTCCACCATACAGTCCATTTAAAAATTTGTGAACACTTTTAAAACGATAATGTCCATCTATGGCCATTATTACATTATCGAACAGAAAAGTCTTTGTCTTGTCATAATAATTGAAATACAGTAAAATCAGTATCGTATTCAAACCCTTTTTACTTAGAAAAAGAAGATTGTTGTCCTTGCATTTTTCCATAATATACAAAACATAGTACTCCATATCATATTCCTTGCTTTTTGAAATAAATTCTGCTAGTTTATCAGAGTTTTTCTCTGATTTCTTTTTTTTTAATGATTTGCTTATCATCTCCGTTTACTCCCTTCTATATAACTGGCTATATAGAATTTTCATGTTCTTCAAGAAATTCATTAACCAGATTCTTATAATCTATCGCAGAACTGCTGTTTTTTCTGAAACTGAATATATCCTTATGTTCCTCCATGCTGTTTAATATGTTTGCATCTTCCCTAATATATATATCTGAGTAACAATTCCCACATAATAGCTCCTCAAAAGCCCTCTTAAGCTCGCTATGCGTTTTTTTGAAAACTTTGGTATTCTCCTTTGCCTGAACACAAAAAATCTTTTCTAGGCTGATTTTGGGATTATTACGTTTCCCTATCTCTACCATTTTTAGTAAATCTCTCAGACCATTAGTATCAATAAAGGAAACTTTAGTCGGTGCGAATATATAATCCGTTGTGTTAAGTATTGCTCTTATTGTATTGTTTACAGTTCCTTCTGTATCAATAACCACATAATCATATACTGAAAAATGTTTTGAAAGTTCTTTGAACATCTTGAATTCTCCTTCTATGTCTCCTTCTTTCCTGAAGTATTCATCTAGCTCAGTTAAATTTGAATTTGAAACGATAACATCCACTTCATTTTTCTCATAGATATATTTTGAAATATCTAACATTCCTAAATTTTCATAATTTTCTTTAATTGCTTCATGTATTGTATTTTTATTTTCTATTGCAAGATAAGTGGCTATCGCCCCTCTAGGATCTGTATCAATAAGAAGTACTCTTTTCCCTTTATTTTTCAAGGCATATGCAATATTTACAGCTGTCACTGTCTTTCCTGCCCCACCTTTTGGATTTATTATGCTTATTACTTTCATATAATCCTCTCTTTCTTCTATAGTTTATTAGTATATGCTTGATTTTTTATTGTTATGTGGTATAATAATAAAAAATTTGTTATTGGTTAGCAAAATTTATCCCGCATTTTTTTGCGGGTTTTTATTTTCCCATACTTTTTTCCTCCTTTCTGATTTATTTAAAATGGAAAATCTTCATCACTTAGAATTTCATCCTCATTATCTGCAAACGAACTATCATTTACATGTTCCTCGGACTCGTTCTGAACTTTTTTTTCACTTTTTGAATTTATTTTATCTGCAAATTCAAACCTATCAACGGCAACCTCTGTTGACCATCTTGTTTCCCCATCCTGTTCATAACTGTTTACTCTTAATCTTCCATGAAGTACAATTTTTCTACCTTTTTTTAAATATTCAGCTATTCTCTCTGCTGTATTTTCCCAGGCAGTACAGTTTATAAAATCCACTTCTTCCCTGTTAAATTCTCTGTTTACAGCTATTGTAAATTTACTGAAAGCCTTTCCATTCTGGGAATACTTTAATTCAGGGTCTTTCACAAGTCTTCCCGTTAATAATACATGATTCATTGTTTTTCCCTCCTATATATTTGATTTTTTGTTGTGTTTGTTATAATAATCCTGTGAGTCTCATTAACTTACTTTTTTTGATAAATTGAATTTTTCCAGTAAAAATTGTCTTGGAACTCTTCCTGAAATAACATAAAATCCCATCTTTTCAAGTTCCTTATTCAATTTCCGGATTATACTGTATCCCTTTGATCTTGATACCTTCAGTATCTTCATTACTTCCTTTATACCTATTAGTTCATCATTCATCTTCATTCACCTTTTTTCCAGTGCCTTCAGTAGTTCTATACTTTTTTTCTTTTTCCATTATTTTTAACATCTGTTTTGCGTATTTTCTTTCAAGTTCTTTTTCACTCCGAAGCATGAGTTTAAGTTCTCTGATTGCTTCATTAATTTTAAAAATAATTTTTAAGATTTCTCTTCTATTTTTACTCCGTATTACCTCATAGCTAATTTTCATCCCTGTTTCTTCGTTAATTTTTTCAAGTGCACCATTTAGCTTTATTAACACATCTCCATTTCTGTATCCTTTTGAAAAGCCAGCATTTAACTTGAAGTATTCCCAGTTCATTTCAACATTATCTGGATAGTTTTTCCATCTGCTTAATTGCAAATAAATGAGTATCTGAGTGCTATTAAAATTTTTTAATGTCTCAATTGTAGTTGTTGTAAAATTATTCTTCAGGTTTAGAAAATACTTTCGGTATCTTTTCTTAATTATAAATTTTAGTTTATCACTATCTTCAGGAAATACAAGTACATCGAACAGGTGATCCTTCACATAGTCATTTTTCCCAATTTTGATACGTCCATCTTCTGCTACAGTTCTACCACTTTTGTAGTATACCGTTGTATCATAAAGCTTTTCTACAATTTTTTTTATTGCCTTTGTTTCCTTTCTTTCTGTTCCTAAAATTTTTTTTAGCTCCTTGATACTGACTTCTATAGTATCTGTTTCCTGCTGGAATTTATGAATCAGATAGAAGAATATTATCAGCATTCTTTTATCGAAGTTTAGTATTATATCATCGATAAATTCATTCTGATAACTGATATCATGTTTTTTTACTGTAGTTTTTATAATATCCATTTTCCTCCTTTTTATATCCGTTTGGTTACTTTTTTTCTAAAAAAATTAATCATTTTTAAAAAACATATCAATAAATTCAATATCTGTTAAATTGTAGTCTTTTCTGATAAAATCCATTTCTTCAGGAGTAAATCTATTTTTACTATTAATTTTATTAGACATCGATCCCTCTGTTATATTTAGCTTGCTAGCTAAAGTTTTATTATTATCATTATTCAAAACCATTTTTGACTTTAAAAGATTTTTATTTATTTTCACTTGTTCCACTCCTCTATATCCATTTGGTTACATTAATTATATCATATAAATTAATTTTGTCAACATTTTTTTCAATAAAATTTACAAAAAATAAATTATATGGTAAAATTTATTGATTTTAAAGGAGAATAAATATGTCAAAACCAGGTAAAATTTTGAAAGATTTAAGAATAAAATATAACTATTCACAAGATGAAGTTGCCAACAAAATTGGAAGCACTAAAATGACAATTTCAAGATATGAACGAGGAGAGAGAAAAATAGGAGGGGAAAATTTAGTTAAATTATCAAAATTATTTAATGTATCCCCAGAATATTTGCTAAATGGAGAAAAAATTTCTACTCGTAATGCTATTATTATGACAAAAGATAATTTAAGAAAAGAAATGATGGCTTTTTTTAAATCAAGCGATATATCTGAAGAAGATAAGCAGGAAATTTTTAATCAGATGCAGGAATTTTATTTTTCAGAAAAATTTGAGAAGAAAAAGTAAAAACTAAGATTTCTTTATTTTATTTATTATTTATTATAATTATAAGGCTCCTTTTAAGCCTTTATTTTCAATATCTACAAACTAAAAACTACGATAAAAAGGTGCATAATCTACGATAATTTGGTGCAAAAAATATTCTTTGTAAACATTGTTATTACTGTTTCTATTTTCAATAAATAACATCATTATGATTTATAAAGCATATATTTTTATTCTAAATAGAGGTTTTTTTTTAAAAATAAATAACACAATAATGTAACTACGATAAAAAGGTGCATAATCTACGATAATTTGGTGTACTACGATAAAAAGGTGCATATTATGTATGAACTCTGTTTTTACTGTATTTAGATATTTTTTTTTACATTATCTACGATAATTTGGTGCGTAACTACGATAAAAAGGTGCAAATATACTAGAAGTATCATAAAATTTATCTTAGAATATATTTTTTTGTATTTTTACTGAAAAATCTACGATAAAAAAGTGCTTTTTTTCTTAAAATACAATAAATAAAAAAGTTTAATGTATTTTAAACATTAAAAAACACAAATGTAATTAATTTTTATTTAACGTATATGAAAGGGAATATAATCATGAAAAAAAATATTAATCCTAAAGAAAAATACTATGTACAAAAAAAATACAAGATTTCATTTGATGGAATTAAAGCCGACATTCAGATATCAAAAGCAATGGAAACTTTCATAAGTGAAAAACTTCCAAAAAATAAAAACGAAAACAAGAATAATATAGAGTCCTTTAAAGCTTTTGTTCCATATGTTGATTTTGAATATATTATTGGAAAGTTAAATCTGAAAGAATCAAAAAAGGTTTTTATTATTTCTTCTGATGAAGTCTTCAAAAGGAGTAGTGATATTGAAAAATTAAGGCAAAAAAGAAATAGGGAATTCTTAAAAGATAAAATTATCTATACAACTCATCAGGATATAGATGGAAAACCGTTTATAAAAAAAGAAATCCTTGACAAGACACTTAATATCGTTGCTTTTAAATATAATGCTGGAACAAAAGATACTGAAGTTGAAAATTTTTTCAATCTACATTCCAAAATTTATTTAATTAATGACAGATATGCTTTTATAGGCTCTGCAAATTTAACTGAAAATGCCCTCAAAAACAACTACGAAACCTTGTTCTTTATTGATGGAAATCTCAATGAAAATAATAATAGATTAATAGATGAGCTGATTGATTTTTTTAATAAGGTCCAAGAAGAAAAGAATATAATGTCAGATGATATATTTTTTGAGCCAACCAATGATTCAGCATGGGAAAATGAAAAAAAGGAAATTACAGATAAATATGAAAAACAAATACAGGAATACAGAGAAGAACTTGAAAAATATAAAAATAACAAAAAAATAAATTGGTTTAGTTTTTTTAAAAAAATATAAGAATAAAGGTAAAGCTATGAGTCTAATTTATTCTAGCAAGAATAATAATTTATATTTTCCCACGTGTGAGAAATTATTTAATTACTAAAACTTAACTCAAAACTATGCAAACAGAGGTATACTTGAAAAAAAATATTAAACAAACAGCAAAAAGCCTAATCAGAATTCATAAAACCAAAAATATATATAAATTATATGAATATTATGGAATAAATATCATATACGGAAATTTTAAAATAAAAGGTTGTTTTTTCATGAATGGAAATAATTATTTTGTTGCCATAAACAAAAATCTTTCTATTAAAAAAAAGGAAATTATACTTATTCATGAATTCGCACATTTTATCTTTCATCAGAATTACTTGTTACATCGCTGAAGCGGATAAATATAGAGAACAGATGGAAAAGGAAGCAAAAATTTTTGTGAAGTTTTTCAAAAATTATAAATTCAGAAGTGAGAAAAACTAAAAGTATTAATAATACAATCTGTATACTTCTTATTTCTGATAAATCAGGAGGATAATATGCCTACAAATAAAAATCCAAAGACAAAAAAGTGGGAAGTTTATATAAGGTACAAGGATATTTATGGAAATAACAGAAGAAAACATAAGTCGGGATTTAAAAAGGAAAGTGAAGCAAAAATTTGGGAACGAGAATTTCTTAATAAAGTTAATCTTTCCAGTGACATGCTCTTAAGTACCCTTCATGAGATGTATATTGAAGATGCAACTAAAAGATTAAAAATAACTACTTTAAAAACAAGGGAAACAGTCTTTAATAAATATATTCTTCCCGTTTTTGGAAACATTCCTCTAAATAAAATTACTCCAGCTACAATCAGAAAATTTCAGAATGACTTGTTAAAATATAATTTTTCCAAGAACTATTTGAAGATAATTGAATCTTCATTGGGAGTCCTTTTAAATTATGCTTCCAAATATCATAATTTAAAAGATAATCCCATGAAAAATTATGAACCTATTGGAAACAGAAAATTATCAAGGGAAATGAATATATGGACTGTGGAACAATTTAACCTTTTTGCTGAAAAGATTAAAAACAAAACCAAATACTATGTCCTATTCAATCTGCTTTTCTGGAGTGGAATGAGAATAGGTGAAGTTCTTGCTCTATTGGTAGAAGATATAGATTTTACTCATAAAAAAATTACTATAAATAAGACTTATACCCGCTATCATAAAAAAGATATTTTTTTATCTCCAAAAACAGAAGCAAGTAAAAGAGAAATACAAATACCTGATCATGTATTAAATTTGTTGAATGATTTTATATCAACATTTTATAGTCCTAAGAAAGATGACAGGGTTTTTAAGAAGACAGATGCGAGTTCTGTAAGAAAATTTCTTAAAAGAAGGATAGAAAAATATAACCTAACTGATATAAGACTGCATGATTTCAGGCATTCTCATGCGAGCTTACTTATACACAGTGGAATAAATATATTAGCTATTTCTAAAAGATTAGGGCATGAAGATATAAAGACAACTCTTAATATCTATGCACATCTTTATGATTCGGAAAATGAAAAATTGATAAATAAATTAAATGAATTGACACAAAATTGACACAATTTAAAAAAATATAAATAATTATAACTTGAATTTAGGAGGATTAACTATGTTCTGTACTTTAATCTGCTGCATGGACGGGAGATTTATACACATAATCAATGAATATATCAGGGAAAATTATCGTTACGAATACGTAGATACCATTACCGATGCAGGCCCTGTCAGTAAAATTGTCTATGATGACTATCTTAAATCTGTGGAGGATAAAATTGTACTTATTTCAATAAATAAACATAAATCTGACCATATTTTCGTTGCCGGTCATAGTGACTGTGCCGGTTGTCCAGCTGATGATGAAACACAAAAGGGGTATATAAAAAAATCTGTTGCCATGATTCATGAACACTTACCTGAAATAGCTGTAACAGGTCTTTTTGTTTCAGAAGACGGTAAAATGGAAGTTCTTATAGATTTTATATAATCTTATTTCTACATAATTTTAATCATGAAAATTCAATGGATTTACAGGACTGTCATCTACAATAATTTCATAATGTAGATGAGGTCCTGTTGACATTCCTGTATTTCCAGTTTCTGCCACCTTTTCTCCATCTGAAACTCTTTGGCCTGCAATAACATCTATTTTACTTAAGTGGGCATACCGCACTTTTATTCCATCACTTCCTTCAATTTCTACAAGATTTCCATAATTACCTCTTTTTCCGGCAAAAGTTACTATCCCTTTTATTCCAGCATATACAGGAGTTCCTAATGATACGGCAATGTCCACTCCCCTATGAAATTTTACTGATTTTAGGACAGGATGATTTCTATTTCCAAATTTACTTGTTATTCTTCCAGATTTTACAGGCCACAAAATTTTTCCAAAATTTTTATTGTTAATATTTTCATTCTGAATATTCTGAATTCTTTGAACTTCCTGATTATCTATAATATTCTTTACATTTATATTTTCAATTACATTTTCTTTTATACTGGATTTATAATTTTTCTTATTTAGTCCATTAGTATTTTTCAAATTTTCATTTGTATTAATATATGTGGGAGTATCTTTTATTTTGATTATTTTATTTCCTTTACTGCCTGCAATTTCTTCTCCTGATATTTTTATTATTTCCTGCACCTTTTCTATCTTATTTATTTTTTCATCTTTAGCTATTTCTTCTGATTTTATTTCATATAATTTTTTTTCTTCAGTATTAATGGCATTTGTCAATTTTTCTTCTATATTTTCAGTAATTTCTTCTTCAAAATATCCACTATTTATATTAATTATCTGATTTATCTGAAATAATATAGAAAATAACAGTATGGCAATTACCATAATTCCTGCTATTTTTTCTATATCATATTGTAATTTTTTCCCTGTAATCCTAATTCCTGCCCCATTTATCATTTTCCTTCCCCTTTTTCCAGTATTATTATTTCCCTTTTATTTTTTTCTATTTCCTTTTCTTTCCTGTTGTTTTCACTCTTTAGCTTTTTCAATTTTTCTTCTTTTTCCCGTTTCTCCTCCTGTAAACTTCTTCTTTTCACAATTATGTTATTTCGTAGATGATTATTTGGATTTTCTATTATTTCCAGCCCTTCTTTTATATCTTTTCCGTATATTTCTATCCTTTCTCCATTACTTATACCTAAGTATATTTCCTTTTCAGTAACTATATTTTCACCATTAATCAAATAAATAAAAAATTTACTCTCATTTCCTTTTTTCTTCTGAACTACTGAACTTACTGGAACTGTAAGTACATTTTCCCTCTTCTGGTAATATAGATATATATCAAATATTTCGTTTAACTTAAAATCTCTACTTGAATTTACTAAAAATTCTAAATTTTTAAGATCTTTTACTCCTGTATCAGTTATTTTATAAAGTGTTGCTGGAATTTTCCCCTCTTTTTCTGTTATATTTTCTATATCTGCCCTGTTTCCTACATTCAGATATTCATTTCTAGATAATTTCACAGGATCACTTACTATTTTCATATCACGATTTTTTACTAATAAAACAATCGGAAGATTTTTGCTGTTTGTTCCTCCTTTTACACCATTAATTTTTACTATATATCCATCTACAGGACTTATAACATTTCTCTGAATCAGCGTATCATTTTCCACAATTGTACCAAGTTCAGCTTCAATAGCTTTTATTTCCCCTTTTATCTGCTGTAACTGATTTTTAACATCCATTCCAAGTTTGTATTCTTCTTCCAGAAATCTGAGCTGTGATTTTTTTTTCGCCAAAATTCTCTTTTTATCTTTCATTTGATTATTCCCATCATTTTGTTTATAATCACTGAATTTTATTATTACATCCCCTTTTTTTACTTTATCCCCTTCTTTAAAATATATTTCATCAATTCCCAGCTGAATATCAATTCCAATAGCTATTAAATCTTTTGCTTCAGCTTTCCCCCTCATTTTTTCAAATATCTCAAGGTTTTCCCTTCTTACCTTTACCACTAAAAATTTATCATTTATTCTTGGAGTACAGGTACCTATCATTAGTAAAATTACAATAATAAATATGGAAGGCAGCAACCATATAATACTTTCTTTACTATTTTTCATAATTAATGTTCTCCATCAAAATACGATACTTCATTTAAATTATCCTCATATGGAAAATATTGCCTTTTTCCTAGATATAACTGGTCATTCTTCCTTTGAACAGGGCATACAAAAAATCCCCAGTTATTCATATCTGTATAAATAAAAAATCTTACTGTGTCATTTTGTATTGTATCTGTATCATTCTGGGTGATTATTCCTTCAAATTTTGGCATTATTTCTTCTGCATCCTCTTCTACATAGTCTGATTCATTCTTGTAGATCATTTCTTTTTTCAGCTCATCTTCAGCATTATGTAAATATATTTTAAGTTCCATCGCTGATATTGATTTATCTATATATCCCACAAGAATATCTGCCTTTCTTGAAGTCTGTAATATTACAAATTTTTCTCCATCATATTTTTCCACTTTCACTGAATAAGGTACTAAAGGAACTTCATTTTCAATATTTACATCCATATGGCCAAATCTCTTATAATCAAGATATTTTATGGCTCCATCAAGACAGTTAAGTTTCAGTTCATAGTCATCCCTATGGCTTAACTCCTTGTATTCTATCATTTTCCCTGGCACAAACTCCTTCAATACTTCCTGAAACGTATTTATTTTTGTAGACTGTCCACTCAATTTTATTAACGAATATTCAAATAATAGACCTTCATTATAATAGGTATTCAAAAATTTTCTTAACATTCCGTAGATATCTGATTTTACAATTTTTTCTATTTCCTTTATTGTAAATACTTCTTCAGGATAATCTGTTACTGTCCTAAAAGTTCCTTTCTGCACTATATGTAATTTCCATGATTTTAACTGAGTTATATGTAAATCATTTACTTTTTCATATATTTTAGGTACATCAAATTTTGTCCTCAATCTGCTGTCTACTGTAAAAAATTCCTTTTTCATATTTTCAGCCGCTTCCCATAACATATAGAAATTATTTCTTATTTTTCTATATTCTTCACTCATTTTATTCTCAAATTTTGCAAATCTTGTCGGTATAATTTTTTCACATTTTTCATATTCTTCGTCCATTTTTTCGAATATTTTTTCTGTCCCGTATTCATCAATAACTTTATAAATCATATCATTATCATATTTTATAAGTTCATCTATGGATACTGTCCTATTTTCAGAGTACTTAGCTGCAAAAATTATTTTCAGATATTGCATTATTCTATATGTAAGATTATTCCCTCCAAAATTTTCATCTCCATTTTCAAAACTTGTCTTAATATCGAGATGATAGGATATTCTTCCATTTTCTATCCTGTATTTACATGCGGCAAGATCTGTAGTTCCTCCACCACAGTCTATTATTAGTGCACTATATTCTCTATTTTCACTATATTTCCCTTTTTGTATCTGATTTTCTATTGTATTATAAAGCACTGCAATTGCTTCATCCATAGCATTTTTTCTTATTATTTCATATTCATATACTTTTTCTCCTCCTGCCTCCTTTGTAAAAATTTCCTGAAACATGTCAAGAAACTGTTCCTTAAGTCTTACAGGACTTGAAGCATGAATTTTTTTAAACTTGCATTTGAAAACATATTCCGCTCTTTCTACTATATATTTTAAATATGCCTTTATTATTTCCTTTCTTTTTACATATGCTGTATTTCCAAATCCGTCAACAATTTTTTCTTCATCTTCATGATTATGTACCCATCTCTTAAGACCGTAAAAAAGCGTTCCATTTACTATATAGTCATTCATTTCAAGTTTTCTCACTACATCATATCCAAATGAATATTTTATATCTTCTGAATTACTGCAGTCATCTACATAAGCCAGTGTAGGAATTATTTCCCTGTTATTTCTTTCTCCATCATTAAACTTCACATAGTTTATTTCATTTAGTTTTATGCTGCCATTTAATATATCATTTGTAGGAAGATTTTTTACATAGTTGCTATCCAGATATGCTCCCAATGCTGTATTTGTTGTTCCAAAATCTATACATAAAACTGTACTTGTTTCTTCAAGTTCCCTTACTTCAAAATTTTCAATATCAACTTTATAATAATCAAGTTTATATGGATATGTAGGTAATTCATTCTCATTTTTTATATTATAAAATTTATTTATGAATTTTAATTCAGGCTCCTTAAAAAATAATAGTGAAAATTTATTATTTTTCAAATTTTCCACTCTAAAAAACTTCTTATCAGACACTAAATAATAGGAATCTTTAGAATGCAAATCCTTTTCAAGCTGAAAAATACCACATAAATAATTATTTGCATTTACTAAAAAGGCATTTGCACTGCTTATATAATCAGGAAGTATTATTTTATAGTTATCTTCCCTCGTCAAGTTAAGTTCCTTATACATTATTATTTTATGAGGTATCTTTATTTTATTTTCGTGATGTATCTTTGTACTTAGCTTGTCATCAAACAAAGCCTGCAAATACGACAATCCATTTTCATTATAAATATTAATACAGTAATCTGGTTTTGCTCCCCTATATTTTAAAAGTATATTTATCAGATCTTCCCTGTCAGGAGTATCAGCATATGCCTCTACAAGTTTTTCATCCTTTGCAATCTGGTACATTTCATAATATGATTTTCTTCTCAGTTCTTCTTCATAAAAAAGTCTCATTTTCCCCCCCTAATTTTTAATTTATTAGTTCCTTCTCCATTTCTTCTATATCCCCGTATCTGTTACTTATTTCCATATTCATTCCCTTTTCAATTACCCTTCTTATTTTTTTACTTACATAGTCTTTATAAATCAGTTCAGGATAATAAAACCTTTCCAATGAATCCATAGGTCTGTATTTATTCAGCATAAAATATAGTAATGCACACAAACTGTATACATCTGTTCTTTTATCAGTTTCCGCTTTTTGTGAATACATTTCAAGTGGTGAATAGCCAGGAGTCCATTTCAAACATCCTCTATTTTCTTCACTTAATTTTTTACCTGATCCAAAATCTATTATTTTTATATTGTTATTAGCATCCACTATTATATTTGAAGGCTTTAAATCCCTATGTATCACATTTTTCTCATGTATTTTTTTTAGCCCTTTTACTATTTTTAAAAATATCTCCAGAATCTCTTCTTCAGCCAGTTCATTTTCCAAAATATACTGTTTCAGGCTTGAACCTTCACAATATTCCAGAAGCATATATTCTGTATTATTTTCTGTAAAATAATCTATCAGCTCCACTATATTTTCATCATTAAATTTTCTTAGTAGCTCTGATTCCTTTCTAAAATCATTCTTTATCATTTTAAATTTACTTTTATATTTTTCCGTAAACACTTTGTTATCCTCATCTCTTATAACAATGTTTACAGGAAAACATTCCTTTACAATATATTTTCTATTATTATATAACACCATATAAATATTGGAAAAATTACTTTCAGCTACATGTTTTATTATCTTGTATTTATTTTTCAATTTATAATTTAATGGTAACCTGTTCAATTTTATCCTTTCCATTCCTAAATATTTTTACAGCTGTTCTTTTTCCAGCTTTTTATTTCCATTACTGTCTCTTCCCAATATTTCCCAGTTTTTCTGAATTTCCTTTTCCAGACTTTCTATATTTGAATTTTCTTTCATCCTTCCACTTTTCATTTTTTTCCCAGAGTTTTTTCTAATATTTTTCTGTCTTCTATTTTTCGTTATTTCTTTATCCTTATTTTCTTCTATTTTATCTATTTTTCCCATATCTATATTTTCAGAATATTCTGTATCTATTTTTTCTGTTTCTATGATATTTTCTGCTTTTAGAAGTTTTCTTTCTTTTAATTTTATTGGAGTGGTCTCTGTTATTTCTAAATTATTTTTTATATTTCCTATATTTTCAGAATATTTTATCTGTTTTCCTGTAGCCATAAAAAAGAATAAAAATATCATCATTACCATTAAAAAACCTAATGGATTCCTATACCCTACATCTCTATACTGATCATACGAAACTGCTATTTCTTCATCTTTTAAATTCTCCACAAGAATTGATAAAAAAGGAATAACCGATTTTTTATCTTTTTCTTCCTTTTTTATCTTCAATGACAGAGTTTCTTCAACAACATTTCTATCTTTGAATTTTTCCAGCATTTCACAAATTTCATATTCATTTATCAGTTTCCAGAACGTTTCTGTTCCTATAAGAATATAATCATTTTCTTTTAGAATAACTTCCTTTATTTTATCTCCATTTAATTCTTCAAATAATTTATTTCCTCTGAATATTTTTAACTTATTTCTTCCTACATTACCTGCTATCAGTTTATTTCCTTCAATCATAACAGTTAAAATTGATATATTTTCCAGCTTATTCCTATTTTCAGATATATTTTTCCATAATTCCTTTATAGCCTCATTCAAAAATTTATTTATATTTTCCACTGAAAAACTGTCATTTTTTAGATATTCCTCCACTACTTTTATCACTGCTGTTTTAGCCAAATTCTTTTTTAAAGAGTCAACCCTTGACATGCACCACAATCCCTTGTTCCTATTTGGAAGAAAAGCTGAAAAAGTATTTTTTTCAGCCATTCTCTCATATTCTTCAAAAAAGAAGGTGGTGTACTTATTTTCTTTTTCCACAAATTCCCCTCCCAATTTCTATTCCTATTTCCAAAACTGCCACCATTTTTTATTAGTTTTTTTCTGGATTTTCTTTAATTTTTTATCTATTCTCTGCTCATCTTCTGTATTTACATCTGATAGTTTTATATTTTCTTTAGCCTGTTCGTATTTTTTCTCAGCCTCTTTCCAGTTTTTATTTTTTGATTCCTTATCTCCTTCTTCTTCATACAGGAAAACTTCTGATTTTTTTATTTTTCTCTCTAAATATTCCAATTTTAGCTGATTATTAAAATTACCTTCATTTTTTAAAGATTCAAAAATTCTCTTTGCTTCTTCATATTTTGAAATACTTTCTGAATACCTTTTCAGAACATACATCTGATCTCCCTGGATTTCAAAATTAGTTCCACTTTCAATATCTCTTGATATTTTTTCCCTTTTTATTCTTTCCTGCTCTATTTCTTCATCTTTTAACTGAATTTCCAGTTTTGACTGTTCCGACTGCTGAATCAGCTCTTTTTCCTTTTCACTTTCATATTTTATAAACTCCTGTGTCTGATTTATAAATTTATCTACATTATTTACATTATTACTGTCTTTAAGTTCCTGATACATTGTCCTTGCCTTCATCAAAAGTGTCAAAGCTTCTGAAGGATTATTTGCTGTTATCTGGTTTAAACCTTCCTGTACCATATTATTTGCCGTCTGTAATTTTGCCATCTGTCTTGAATTAAGTTCCTGTATTTTAGTATCTATTTCCTGGCTCTTTACAGTATCTCCAAGAATCTGATAAGTTTCCCTTGCCTGATAGTAAGCTTCCCTTGACATATCTGCATCTGAATGTGACAGTACATCACCCCTGTTTTCAGCCAGCAAGGCCCCATTATACGACTGTTTTTCCCTTTCATTTATTTCCCTTATTTTTTCTTCCATACTTGAAACGTAATCTGCTCTTCCATTTGCTAAATATATGTCTGAAGCCATTTTATAGTTTTCTTTAGCTAGATTATAATTTCCTGAAGTAAAGGCTGTATCACCTGTTATTTCCAAATTTTTGGCTTCCTTTAACTTCGAAGTTGCTTCTATCCTGTTATTTATTTCAGAAAGAACTTCTTCTGTATTTACTTCATCCCTCTTATATGTATTCTGTTCAAGACTATATTTTGCTTCCTGATATTTTTTTGATGACTCTTCATAATTTCCACTATTAAAAAGTTCATTCCCTTCTCTTATATTACTAAAAACCTTCTTTAATTTTTCTGTATCCTTTATCTTACTTTTTGTTTCTTCTATTTTTTTATCCATTTCTTTTCTTCGTGCGTCTGCATTTAGAAAAAATCCTATTATCCCTCTGCTTTTAGGTTTTAATTTCTCATATTCTCCTATAACTAGTTCCAGTTCCTTAACCGAATTCTCAAAATTTTTCTTTATAAGTTCTTCTTCAGCCTGCTGTTCATAAACTGTCACTTTATTCATAATGTCTTTCTTTTTCTTTACATGCCACAATGTCAAAGTTAAAATTATTAAAATACTTGCTATTGCCACTGCCACAATTTTTATAAAAAATTTTTTGTTATTTTTTTCCATTGGTAAAGGTTCTGCAACATCTTCAATTGTTACTGCAGCAAAAGTATAATTTTCCACATCATCTCTTAAAGTTGCCACAACCTTTTTTTCAAGGGAAATTAACCATTTCTTACTTTCATCATATCTCGAAAGCTCCACTTCCATTTCTTTTTCATCAATATTTTCCCAAAAACCCATTGTTGTAAGGCAAAAAACATCTTTTTCCTGTAATGTTATGGGTGTTTTCAGTATATTAGGTTTTATTTCCCCATAATCTCCTATTGCCTGAAGTAAGTCATTTCTCTGTCTATGATATTTTAAATCTCCTGTATTTAAAGCTTCTTCTTCTACAAGGAGCTGAGCAACTGTATCATCACTGCTCTGTGATATTACATATCCATTTCTTAAATGATAAAATCTAGTATTTCCAATATTTCCATACAGTAATGCATTATAGTTACTTATGACAATAAGAAATGAAGTGTGCATCAATGAATATCTTTCTGTTTCAGTCTGCTTTTCCCTTACTTTTAAGTTTACATACGACATTATTTCACTAATTATTTCCCTACTAAATTCTGGGTGTAGCATAAAATATTCTATTGCAGATTCCACTGTTAATCTGGCTGCCACATCTGCACCTTCTTCTTCATCAAAACCGTCTGCTACTGCCCATATGGCATAATTATCTAACTGAACATACCCAAAATAGTCATTATTTTTATTTTTTGTACCTGCTTCACTGAAAAAAACTGTTGTAAATTTTGCTTCATTTTTTCTCATTTACCCCGCTCCTGATTCCTCTTTTATAATACCTCTTTATTCGATTTTGATTTTTCCTTATTCCAGTCAAAGTTTTCTCCGCACAAATTCACAAAAATAAACTTGCTTTCTCCTATCTCAATTAAATTATATGCCTTTAATTCCCTTGTATCATACAGTGCTTCATTATCTATGTATATAAGACCATTTGCCTGGCCTGGCGTTATCATAAAAATTCTTTTTTTGGGATTATAGCTTATCGAACAGTGATTTTTCCTTGAAATTGAATTATCCCCTGTTAACTGGATATCCATGTCATCTCCCCGACCAATGAAATTTCTTTCACTGACTATCCGGAAATCTTTTCCCTTTTCTGCCCCTTCAATACATGTCAGCCAGCCAACAACCGGATCGATATTAACATCTTTTGACCAGTAGGCCATTGTTTTATCATCATCTTCCATTTCTTCAACCAGATTTATTTTATCTTCCTTTATTTCCAGATCCAGTCCTTCAGATTTACAGTATGGACATACAGCATATCTTGAAACATCATACATATGGCCATTTTTACATCTATCTAATTTCATTATTTTCCCCCGTTTTACCCTTTTATATTTTATTCGTTATTTTAATAATAGCTTTGTTGTTGCTAAATATATAATATCTCCTGACTCTACCTTTACAGGCGTATTCTTTTTAAGCTTAACTTTTCTTTTATCCCTTATTCTCTCAATTCCACTTCCATTCTGTGAACCTAAATCCTCATAATACCAGAGACCATTTACCCTATTTAATATTCCGTGTGCCCTGCTCACGAGATTTCCATACATAGCTTCCCCAACATCAATATCCACTTTATTTCTAGGAGTTTTTTTTCCTAATAATAAAGAAGTTGCCCTACCTATTTTCCATACTTTAATATCATAGTCATCACAATTCTTCAATATTATATTTTCCAGCTGATTTTTTTCAAGCTGTTCAATATCTTTAACCTTTTCTAAAAATACATCATGTTCTTTTGTTCTCTCATTTTTCATTTCCCTTATTTCATTTTCTATCTTTACCTTTTCGTTGAATCTTTCCACAATAAGCAGATACAATGTTATTGCTATAAATATAAAAATTGAAACATACATACTTTTTATAGAATATCCCGAAAGATGAATATACACAAATGTTATAAATAAAATTATTAGAATAATACTATTTTTTAGATTGAAAAAATTTCTCCTTTTTTTACCTTTTGCTAAAAGTATCCGTTTTTCATATCTTTTAATGCCTCTATTTACCGATATTCCATCATTACTTTTATTTTCTGTCATTCCACCTGTTGTTTCTAACCTATTTACCAAATTTCTAAATCTGTTTAAATTTCCCCTTCTGATTACAAATCTTCTAAATAATCTTACTGGATTAAGAAAATACAATATATTTTTCATATTCCCCCTATTGAATTTTTTAACTATTTCTTTTTCATCTTAAAAAAATCTTCAAAATTTTTTTCTATATTTTTCTTATATTTTTCTGAATTTTCCTTGTTTATTTTACTAATATTTTCCATGTTAAATCGTGAATTAAACATGTTTTTAATATCATCAGGCATAAAGGAAAAGTTACTGGAAGTCCCCCTATATTCATTGAAATTTCTTTTTTCCTTTTTATCTGCCTTTATCTTTGACTCTTTTCTTTTTTTATCGTATTCTTCCCTTTTCCTATTATCTGATAATATTTCATATGCTTCAGAAATTTTTCTGAATTTTTCTGAAGCACTCTCATTATTAGGATTCCTGTCCGGATGATACTTAAAAGCTAATTTTCTATATTTTGATTTTATTTCATCTATTTTTGAATTCTCTGAAACCCCTAAAATTTCATAATAATCTTCTTTTATCCTTTATTACCTCCTTTTAAATTTATTTCCCCCTTTTATAAACCTCTTTCACTAACTATTCAATCGTTATCTTTTTAGGAATTATTCTTTTTTTCTCTTTTATAGTTCTTTCCTCCCCAAGATTTTCCAATATCCTTAAAAGGTTCTCATAAAGCTCTTCATTAGTATAATCTTCACCTATATTACCTAATTTTCTATTTATGTATGCTGTTATTACCTCCCTTTCAACAATTTTACCCTGTAAACAGTTACTATAAAAATTAATATCAAATATGTCAAGATTTTCCTTTTTAGAAGCTTCCAACCCCCATAATTTTAATATTTCCGGATGTAAAGTCCCTTCCTCATTTTTAGAAGAATATTTTACATTTATTATTTCAAGCAAATTAAAATCTCTTCTCAAATCCTTAAAATCTTTATAATCATTTCTCAATTCTGCACCTGTTCTAGTTATAAACCTCGTTATTTCTATTTCATTATCCAGAATTCTTTCATCTTCTGTAAGGATAAATTCTCCCCTTCTTATATAATATTTTTTATTTTCTATATCTGAAATAAGCCTTAATTTCAATATATATTTATTTTCAACCTCCGGCATTGGAAAAATATAATCTTCTCTCATTCTATAAATATTTTTCCCATATTTTGCTATTCCTCCAGTTATTTTTACTTCTCTTTTTTCTGTGTCACTTACTATTTCAAATCCCTTAATTATTCCATTTTTTCTGTCCAAATACATAAGATTCAGCATTTCTTCAGGATTATCCCTAAGCAAGTCCAGCTCTTTTTTATCTATCAGTTCTCCCCTTTTAAATATGGGGTATTTATTTTCAAACATTATCTTAACCCCAGTCTATCTTGTATTGTTATTTAAAGAGACTGTCTTTGAAAATATACCTTCTCAAAGACATCTCCTGTTATCCGGTTATGCCTCCTGTGAAGCATAACCTCCTTCAATTGCTACTTCTTTTACCTTTTCTTTTTTCTGCTTGATTTTCAGCATAAATGTCCCTGTACCTGCCTGATTTCCATATTCTTCAATATAGTCCACCACAAATACATTTGTCATGTCAATTTTTCTTACCATCTGACCTGCAGAAATTATTTCCAGCGAAGCCTGTCTGTAAGCATCACTCGATTCTGACGGTACCAGCGACCATCTGGCCACTTTTCTTGTGTCGTCTTCAGCGTCTCCACCTGCCGCCGCTAAAATTTTCCCTTTAATTTCAAGTATTACGCTTAGGTCTGTCGCACGTGCATTCGAGTCGTCTGGAGTTTCTGATATGTACCTTACATCAAGTATACTCTCCTTATCCAGTAAAATTTCTTCAGTTTGTCCTTTCACATTAAGTCTGAATCCCATTAACTACCTCCTTAAATATTTATTTAAATTTGTTGCAACCTATTTATTTATTTCCACCTGAAGATTTTTAACATTTCCTGCAAATGTTATATTCAGCTGGCATATACCATTTTCCTCATCTATAATATGCGACATATCGTCACCCTTCTGCATAATTCCGTTAACAAACTTCTCATCTTTTACCCATATGGATTTCTGGCTTTCAGGATGTGTACTGAAAAAGAAATCCAGCTTGTCTTCCTTAAAATCTGTCGTTATAAATCTCAATGTTCTTTCTATAAAAGTTGTCGTTAAAGTCTTATATAGCGGTTCATATATTCCATCGCTATTTTTTGACAATGTTCTAGCCTTATATACAATAATATTTCTTATTTTCTCTTTTTTTACATGTGCTGTATCTGAAGAAAATATAAATCCATATCCAAACTGGTTTATTTTGTCTTTAATCGTATTTGTAAAACCTGATATTTCCTTTGCCATAGTTGTTCTGGCCTTGTATGAGTTATCCTCAGATTCTATGTCAAATCTTACACCGGGATATATTTGTGAAACTGAAGTAAATCTCTCCCTCAAATAATTAGGACATTGATATGCTCCTGTAATTCCAGCCGCCACATATGCTCCATCTATATATATTCCTTCAATCCAGAATTTCATAAGATCTTCCTTTTCAGAAGACAGTTTCACTCCATTTTCTTCCTCGTACTTCATTTTATAATCCAGCAGTACTCCTGACTTATCCTTTGGTATTATTGTAAAATTTGGAATTACAGGTATTACATATTCTGAATAGCTCTGATTTTCCAGAATTGCAGTTTTTTCCATGTATTTATCAGGACCTTCCACTGCAAGACTGTTAAATGTTGTTTCATCATTTCTTTCAAAATTGAAAAATATCTGTACCTTATATTCTCCTAAAACTGTCATCAGGTTTGTTAAAGTTTCCATTGTATTTTTTTCAGGTTTTTCTTCATTCTGTTTCCCCTTAAATCTTTCCCTTATTTTCTTTTCCTTTTTATTTATATCCAGATCTACATTTGGATATATCCCAAACCATATTGTATTTTCAAAGTCATTTTTTGCATTGACAGTATTAAAAAACGCTTTCAATCTCTCCTTGTTTCCTGTTTTAACAAGCATTTCTGATTTAATATTTGTCACAAGCAATTTTGGTTTCATTAAGGAAAGCTTTGTATTATATTGCTCGAAAAACATTTTTACTCCTAAAAGCTTTTCAATTAAGGGTTTTGCAATTTTAATAAAATTTTCCTGTGCATCCTTATAAAAACTCAAATAGTTATTATAATTTTTCACTTCCTGTTCAGGCTCAATATTTACAATACTTTCTGCCAAAGGTACAAACGTTCTTACAACCAGATCTTTTATATATTCATTCGGTTCTTCCGTAACATTTTCATAATCTTCCTTAAATGTTGCAACTAAAGCGTTTGTATTTTTATCCTCTGTAATTGCAAGTGCATTTGATTCTTCCTTCTTATATTCGATTACTTCCAGTTCCCCTTTATTTCCAACCTTTAACATTCCAAGTTTTATCTGATCTGATTTAAATGTATTTTCATCGTGACCTAAAAGAAGTCTGGTTTTAATATCTTCAATAGCCAAAGGTAGCATACCAAGGACATTACTGTAATTATGTGATGCTTCCTCAAATTTTTCATTAAGCCTGTCACCAAGCTCAAATTTCTGTGGATTTTCTTCATCAAGTTCCTCATATTTGTTATAAATATATGCAATTTCTTTTCTAGTCTGCTTTATATCCTCGATTACCTTTTTCGGTGAAAGTAATTCCAGAATATTTTCAAATTTAAAATCCACATTCTTATTTCCCTGTGATTTTCTTGCTTCTATAAGCGTATTTAACATTTTAAAAAACGTATTTCCATTGTCTATTTTTATCTCATTTATTAGTTCATCCGGTATTCCTTCCGGCCTTTTTAAAAGATATTTTATACTTTGTGTAGCTGAATTGTAATAACTGTAAACTTTCGGTTCAAATTTTTTAAGAAAATCATCAAAATCTGATACTAAAAGATATTTATTAATTTCTATTATCCTCTCATCAGAAAGGGAATCCATATCCTTTACTTCATCAATCAATGTCAGTAAATCCGGTTTTTCAGGATTTATTTCCTCAAATAGAATTGTTCTGTTTGTCTGTGTAATAATATTTTTATTATTCATACTCAAATAAAGCATTAAAATATTATAAATATTTTATACTTTTCCTCCCCCTTTATTTTATAAATAGTTAAAATTTTAAATTAACTAATTATTAATTAAAAATATAATACACTTATTTTTAAATTTTGTCAAGTAAAATATTATTATTTTTTAATCTTTCTGTAAAATTCTTCTGAATACCAATATTTTATCTATTTTCTAAAATAAAAAACTATCTCAAAAGAGACAGTGACTAAAAATCATATGACAGTCACCTTCCCATTGAGATAGTTATATAGTTGTCTTTTTATTAAAATACATCCTTATCTGATAACATTGCATCCTTTGTTTTAAACATTTCAAGCAGTTTTTCTACTGTCAGGTGTTTTTTCTCTTCTCCCCTTATATCAAATATTATTTCACCTGCGTGTAACATTATCAGTCTGTTTCCATAGTTTATTGCATCCTGCATATTATGTGTAATCATCAAACTTGTAATATTATTTTTTTCTATAATTTCCTTCGTCTTATTTAAAATTATAGCTGAAGTCTGAGGATCAAGTGCCGCAGTATGTTCATCCAGTAACAGTATATCCGGCTGATTTAATGTTGCCATTATTAGTGAAAGACATTGTCTCTGACCTCCTGATAATAATGCAACTTGTGTAAACAATTGATTTTCCAGTCCAAGTCCTATACTTTCCAGCTGCTGTTTATAGAAATTTAAATTCTTAACATCAAGACCAAAAGTAAAATTAAATTTTTTCCCTTTATTTTTAGCCATTGAAAGATTTTCAAGAACAGTCATTGAAGGAGCTGTTCCCTGAGAAGGATTCTGATAAACCTGTGAAATCCATTTGGCTCTCTTATGTCTTTCAACATTAGTAAGATTAATATCATTCAACATTACAGTTCCTTTATCAGGCATTATCTGGCCATTCAGAACATTCAGTAAAGTTGATTTTCCTGCTCCGTTACTTCCTATTATTGTTATAAAATCTCCATCATTTATTTCAAAATTTAAATTTTTAAATACTTCTTTTTCAGTACCTAATTCAGAGAAGAATGTCTTATATAAATTTTCTATTTTTATCATCTATGCTTCTCCTTTTTCCATTGATTTCGCTTTATTTTTACCTTTTTTTATTTTCTTTCTATACTCATTCCATAAAATTATTCCAAGAATTACTGAAGTTATCACTTTAGTATCTGTTGGTTTTACTTCAAGTATTTTAGTTATATTTTCATTGATATTCAAGTTTCTGTACAGATTCTGTGTCCAGTTGTTTGACATCAATGCCATATTTACTATACAGTAGTATAACAATGAACCTACTATTATTATTGAAATTTCGTTTACCATTCTTGATTTTTTAAGTACACCTAGCCCAAGTATTATTGCAGCAAGGCCAACTACGATTGTTCCAACCCCAGACTGTAAATCCGCTACTTTTAAATCCTGAGCAAACAATGCTCCTGATAATGCTACCAGTCCGTTAGAAATCATTAGACCAAAAATTTTAAGTCTTTTTTCATTTACTCCAAGACTTACAACAAGCTGTTCATTATTTCCTAAAGCCCTTAATGCAAATCCAAATTTTGAAGTAAGTATATAATCAATTATCATTTTAATTATAAATACTATTAATGCAGTCAGCATAAGTTTAATATCCTGTGTTGAAACTACATAAATTTCTAAAAGTATAAATATAATTACGTAGACAATCATTGTTCTTATTACATATTTATTTTCTTTTATTTTGTAGTCATAAAATCCTTTTAAAATAAGTAATAACACAAAAACTACTGTAAATATAATAAAGTATTTTTCATATGTTATCATTTCATATAAACTTCTGTCTCCTGGAATAATCGCATTTGAAGAACTGTTAATTCTAAAGTTTATACTGTGAAGTCCTGTTCCTACAAGTATTCCCGCCAGTAGACCTTCAATATCAAAATATACGTGCAATGCTCCTGTTATATATCCGGCCAGCATTCCTCCAATAGTTGCAAGTATTAATCCTATTATTGGATTAGTCATACCGAAAAAACCATTTTGAGACAGTGAAAAGGCTGCAAATATAAATCCTCCTAATGGAAATGTTCCATCCACTGACAAGTCCGGAAAATCCAGAATCTTATAAGTTATATAAACCCCCATTACCATTATTGAATATATTAGCCCTGTTTTCATTGCTGTCGGGAGACTTTGTATAAATATTAATAATTCATTCATTTACTTTTTCCTATCCTTCTTTCTTTAATTTACTTTCCTTTTTATTTATATATTTTGGCATTTGTTAAATCCAGTTTTTTCAAATCCAGTCCTAATTCTGACGCAGTAGTTTCATTTACATATAAAGTCATTTTTTTAGATAATTCATACGGTATCTGATCTACCGGTTTCCCTTTTAAAATTTCAATTGCCATTTCTCCAGTTCTTTTTCCAAGTTCAAAATAATCAAGTCCCATTGTGAATAATGCTCCTGCTTCCACAGAAGAATTCTCACTTGAAACAACTGGTTTCTTAGCAGTTTTTGCTTCTGAAGTAATTAATTTTATTCCGGAAACTACCAAGTTGTCAGTTGGAAGGTATAATGCATCACTTTCAACCAATGCATTTTTAGTAGCTTGAGGTAATTCTGATAATGAACTTACTCCTTGCAGCATAACTATCAGATTTTTTTCTTTTGCCTTTGCTTCTATTTCTTTTACCTGAACAACTGAATTCTGTTCAGAAGGATTATACAATACAGCTATTTTCTTTACTTCCGGCTTTAATTTTAAAAGTAAGTCAAGCTGTTCACCAACATTATCAAGTCTGTCACTTGTACCTGTTACATTTTTATTAAGCAGCTTTGCACTTTCAGGATCAGTAACTGCTGAAAATAATACAGGCATATCTGTTATCGTATTTACTAAAGCCTGAGCTGAAGGTGTTCCAATTCCCAGAACTAAATCCTTTTTATCAGTTTTATATCCATTGGCTATTAAAGTTGCATTCGATATAGTACCTTCTGCATTTTTTTCATCAAAGACAGCTTTTATTCCAGCTTCTTCAAATGCTTTTTTGAAACCTTCCTTAACTAAATCCAATGAAGGATGAGTTGCTATCTGGGTAATACCAATTTTATAAGTTTCATTTCCTCCGCTACTTTTACTTTCATTATTCTTATTTGAAACTTCACCTGGCTTCCCACAGGATAAAAGCATAAGACTACTTAAGATTAATACCATTAATTTTTTCATTATTTTTCTCCCAACTAGAATTTTAAATTTTATTTCCACATTCTATATTTAATCTATTGTTTTCGCTTTTGATTTTATATCTTCCGGCAAACTTATTCCAATTGCTGCCAATGTTTTATTATTAATTACTATATCATTTAAATCCATCTTTTTAAAAGTTATTTCAGAAGGACTTTTACCATTTTTCAATATATCAACAGCTATTTTTCCTGCTTCTTTACCCATTTCATAATAGTCGATTCCCTGAGTTATCAAGGCTCCACCTTTTACATGGGCTGATTCAGCACCAAATGCTATTTTCTTAGCTTTTATTGCCTTCTCAGTAATAAGGTTTACTACAGATGCCACTAAATTATCTGTTGGAAGATATAATGCATCTGATTCTTTCACTAAAGTTTCTGAAGCCTGTGGAATTTCACTTACCTGCGTAACACTTTTTTCCACAATTGTTATTCCAAGTTCTGATGCGGCTTTTTTCAAATCATCAACTTGAACCTTTGAATTTTGTTCTGAAGAATTATAAATGACACCTACTTTTTTTATTTTACTGTCAAGTTTCAGTAAAAGTTCCAACTGCTGCTTAACATTTACTCTGTCACTTATTCCCGTTACATTTTTCTTAAGAATTCCAGCTGCTTCCGGATCAGTAATAGCTGAAAATACTACTGGAATTTTATCTGTTGATTGTGCTGCCGCCTGTGCAGTACTTGTTGCTATGGCATAAACCATGTCAACTTTTTCTGTAACAAAATTATTTGCAATCATATTTGCTGTTGCGATTTCACCATTAGCATTTTTCTCATCAAAAACTACTTTTAAACCTGCTTCTTTAAAGGCATCTTTAAAACCTTCCCTTGCACTGTCCAACGCAGGATGGGCAACTATCTGGGTAATCCCTATCTTGAAACTCTCCTTGGATTTTCCTCCTCCTGCTTCACTAATGTCCTTTCCTTCATTCCCACAACTTAAAACAAGCATTATAGCAATGCTTACTAATAAAAATATTTTTTTCATTCCTACTCCTCCTACTATCCTACTATTTTTTAACAGTATAATAATAACATTTTTTTCTACTTAAAGCAATATATATATTATTCATATATTAAATAATTACTATTCAATTTTTTAATCCATGATATAAAAAAACTGTTTCTATTTTTTTAGAAACAGCTTTTCTATTTTAGTATTAAATCTTAAATTATTTCTATTTTGCTTTTGATGCAGCTACTTTATCAGCTAATTTTTTTCCAACTTTAAACTTAACTACTTTTTTAGCAGCTATTTTAATTTCTTTTCCAGTTTGAGGGTTTCTTCCTTTTCTTGCAGCTCTTTTTTGAACTGCAAAAGTTCCCCAACCAACAAATTGAACACTGTTTCCTTTAGATAATGATTTTTCAACAGTTCCTAAAAATTCATTTACTAATTCTTCTGCTCTTTTTTTAGTTTCTCCTGTAGCTTTTGCATAAGCTTCCACAAATTCTTTTTTTGACATACTACTGTCCTCCTGTTATTAATTGTACTTAAAACTGATAATATAGCCTTAAGCTATATAGTATATTGTAATATATTTTTTCAATTTGTCAAGTAAAAATATTACTTTTTCTCTGTAATTAATTATAAATTAATTTTTATATTTATGAAAGTTGTTTATTTTTTTCTTCTTGTAACAACTTTTATTCCTTCATTTACTAAGAACGGTATTAAAGCAAATATAATTACTATATCCCAATCTGTAAACGATAACTGTGTAACTTTGAATATCTGGGCAATTCCAGGTATCGATGTTAATCCCACCTGTAAAATTATTCCAACTATTATTGATAAAATTAGAACTTTATTTTTAAAGAATCCAACTTCAAATATTGTTTTTTTACTATTTCTCATAGTCAGTGAATAGAATAACTGAGATACAGTAAGCACTATAAATGCCATTGTTCTTCCATATGTCAATGCCTTTATAGCTTCTTCACTTTCATTATTGATTACTTCGCTGACTGCAAATCCATGTTCCTTTACACCAATATAAAATGCCGCTAAAGTTAAAGCTCCAATAAGTACTCCAGCAATTGCCGCCCTATATCCTGCACCTTCTGCAAAAAAGCTTTCTTTAGGATCTCTTGGCTTTCTTTTCATGACATCCTTATCTCCAGGATCTACTCCAAGTGAAATCGCAGGCAATGTATCTGTTACAAGGTTAAGCCATAACAGTTGTATTGGAAGTAAAGGTGAAGGCCAGTTAAACATTGTTGCAATAAATACACATATTACTTCTCCAAGATTACATGAAAGAAGGAACATTATTGTCTTTTTAATATTATTGTAAATATTTCTTCCTTCTTCTATTGCGTGAACAATAGTAGTAAAGTTATCATCTGTAAGAATCATATCACTTGCACCTTTTGAAACGTCAGTTCCTGTTATTCCCATTGCTACACCTATATCAGCAAATTTTAATGATGGTGCATCATTTACTCCGTCTCCTGTCATGGAAACTATATTTCCCTGTTCCTTAAATGCTTTTACTATCTTAACTTTATGTTCAGGAGAAACCCTTGCAAATACTCTATATTTATTAATTTCCTTTGCAAACTGCCCATCCGGAATTTCATCTATTTCTGCTCCAGTCAAACTTTGACTTATATCTGTTGCTATTCCAAGTTCCTTTGCAATGGCAACAGCAGTATTTTTATGGTCTCCTGTTATCATAATCGGAGTTATTCCTGCTTTTTTAGCCTCTGCAATCGAATCCTTAACTTCTGTTCTCGGAGGATCTATCATTCCGACAATTCCTACTACAACAAGATTTTTTTCCATTTCTTCTGCAGAAATCATATCATCTGTATCCTTAAATGCTACTCCTAAAACCCTTAAAGCAGAGTCAGACATTTCTTCTGCAGCTTTTAATATCTTATCTTTCATTTCCTGAGTTAAAGGAACAATGTTACCATTTACAAGTACTCTGTCAGACTTAACAAGAATATTGTCAATAGCTCCTTTAGTATGAACTCTGTATTTCCCTTCCTCTTCATTCAACGTAGACATTAATTTTCTGTCTGAGTCAAAAGGAAATTCTCCTACTCTTTTATATTCTGTATTCAATGTATTCTTTTCAAGATTGAACCTGTCTCCTAGTACAACTAATGCAACTTCTGTCGGATCTCCTATATCCTGTCCGCTATCAATCGAAGCATCTGAACACAATACAAATGATCTTATCAGTTCCTTTTCATCCCTGTTTGCTTCAAAATCTCTTCCTTCTGACGGAACCTCCCTCAAATTGTCAGGAGTATAGATTTTTACAACTGTCATTTTATTCTGCGTTAATGTTCCCGTCTTGTCTGAACAGATTATATTTACTGCACCAAGAGTTTCTACAGCTGGTAATTTTCTTACAATAGCATTTATTTTCGACATTCTTGTTACACCCATTGAAAGAACTATTGCAACTATTGCTACAAGCCCTTCAGGTATTGCAGCAACAGCCAGACTTATTGCAGTCATTAGCATATCTATCCAGTTTCTTCCCTGTAAAAGTCCTATTACAAATATAAATCCACAAATTGCCATTGCCATGTATCCCAATGTTTTCCCAAGCTTATCAAGCTTTACCTGTAATGGAGTAAGTGTGTTTTCATCTTCATCAAGTATTTTAGCTATTTTACCAATTTCTGTCTCCATTGCAGTTGCTACAACAACTCCTTCTCCTCTTCCATAAGTAGCCATTGTAGACATAAACGCCATATTTTCCTTATCTCCTACAGGTATTTTAGCATCTTCTGTAATAAAGTCGGCATTTTTCTCACTAGGAACTGATTCCCCTGTTAATGCAGATTCCTCTATCTGTAAATTTGCACTTTCTATAAGTCTTATATCAGCTGGTATAAAACGTCCAGCATCAATTATTATTATATCTCCAGGAACTAAATCTTCTGAATTTATTTCTACAACTTCCCCATTACGTCTTACGGCACTTTTAGGTGTCGTCATTTGCTGCAATGCTTCCAGTGCCTTTTCAGCCTTTGACTCCTGAACTACCCCTACAACTGCATTTATAACTACAACTGCAAGTATAATTATAGCATCAGTAACTCCTTCAAGCCCATGAGCTATTATGTTTATTACTGCCGCACCTATTAACACATAAATAAGTACATCCTGAAGCTGCCCTACAAACAGCTGTAATAAACTCTTTTTAGGTTTCCCCTTTAATTTATTCTGTCCATATTTTTCAAGTCTTTTATTTACTTCTTCTGTCGTCAGTCCTGTTTTAGGATCTACATTCAGCTCTTTCAGTACTTCTTCCTGTGATTTTGTAAACCACATATTTCATTCCACCTCTCTATATTTTTATTTCACTATTATATATGATTTGTAATATTTTCGCAATAGTAAAATAAATTAATTTGAAGGCCACCAGTCTTCTCCTTCATAACCTAGATTTCTGTCATAATATCTTAAATATTTCAGCAGTTTTTTATCTTTAAACAGATCATATTCAATTCCATGTACAGATTCCAGCAATTTTTCCACTTCATCTCTATTCATCACTTCATAATTAGGCATTAAATTAAGATGTTTCATGTCTATTTTAGGACTAAAACCATAATCCCTCATATCTGCATCTTCTGTATAGTTGTTAACTTTATCAAATAAAGGATAGCCCTTTGAATCTATATATTTTTCATCAACAAATATATATGAATAGGCTATCACATATTTTTCATCTTCAATTGGAAGTATGTGCAGAACTATACGGACTGGCATTTTTTCAATTTTTCTTGAGTCATAAGGTTCATCTGTATCATAAACAAACGTATCTTTATCTGTAATATACGTTTTAAAATTATTATTTGCTATAAATTCTTTATAATATTTTTCAATATTTTCTGAAAATCCTAAAAAACTCATCACAATCATCAAAACAAATAATATCTTTTTCATTTTGACTCCTTTTCAATATATGCTTTTAATCTACCAGATAAACTTTCAATGCAACTTCCTCGTCAAAGGGAATAGGAATTGCTATTACTTTTTTTCCTGAGTCGATAAGCCTTGCTATTATTTCACTCTGCTCTTTTGGAAGATATCCTACCCTTTCCTTATTTTCATTATATACAGCCACCAGATTTAACGAAGCTCCATTAAACTCCCTGAATAAATCAAGTACATTAGCATATCTCATTTTAATATTGAAGTTTCTTATATATTTTATTCCTGCAAGGTATGTATCCAGTAAGAATATCTGTCTTGATTTTACAGTATATTTATCAATTAGAATTTTAGCATATTCAAACATCATTTCCTTACCTGAACGTATTTTCTCTTCTCTTCCATTTTTTTTCTGTATTACAAGTACTCCATTTCCAAATCCATATTCACTTACCATGTAATTTCTCTGTGTTTTTAAAAACTCAAAATATTCCATCATTTCCTCAAAAATCATTACTTCCTTCTGAGTTACCTGAAATGAGCCTTTTTTTATTTCTATGGAATCATTTTCAATATATGAATAATATAATCTTCCATCAGAAAAAATTTCTATCTCGTAATTTCCTCCATAATAAAGCCCGTCAAACTCGAGCTTTATTCCACTAAATGTATTTGAAAACATTTTTATTCACCTCTTCCGATTATTATTCATCAATCCTTATTTCAGGCCTTCCAGCTTTCCTTCCAGGAACATTTTAAGATTGTTTTCCACTTCATCCATAAGTCTAGTTAGACTTTTTTCAGATTTCCATGCTATATGTGGTGTTATAATAAGATTTTCCAGCTCAAACAGTTTTGAATCCTTTTCAATTGGCTCAACACTTGTAACATCAATTGCAGCTGATTTTATTATTTTATTTTTCAATGCAAAGTATAAATCTTCCTGATTTATAACAGGTCCCCTTGCCAGATTCAATATTGTTGCACTTTTTTTCATTTTCTTCATTCTTTCAAGATTTATTAAATCCCTCGTTAATTCTGACAAAGGAGTATGAAGCGTTAAAACATCACATTTTTCAAGTACTTCATCCAAATCATATCTTTTTTCATGAATATTTTTTGATTTATTTTCATCATAATTTCTACCAGGAATTTTTGCAACCATTACTTCCATTCCTAAAACTTCCGCTATTGCCGCTACCTTTTTCCCAATATTTCCAAATCCCACTACTCCAAGAATTTTTCCTTCAGCATCATTTACAGGATAACTTTGATATTCAGGAATCGTAATATCCAGCCATTTGTTATTTTTTACTTCTTTACTGTATTCCGTTATTGGGGTCAAGGCATTCAAAAGATAGGTAATTGCAAGCTGTGCCACTGAATTTGTGGAATAATCTGAAACATTGGCAGTTTTTATACCTTTTTCATTTCCACTTTTTATATCAATATGATTAAAACCTGTGGCAGTTATAAGAACAAGTTTCAGCTTGGATGCCTTATCAAAGTGTTCTTTTCTCAGTTTAATCCTATTTGTTATTATTACATCTGCATCGCTTATTCTTTCTATAATATGGTCTGCATCTGTATCATCATACTCAATATATTCTCCATATTTTGAAAATCTTTCCTTAAGTTCAATCGGTCCGGCTGTTATTCTATCTAGAAAAACTATTTTAAGATTTTTGGCCATAATACATTATCATCCTTTTCCTAAATTTATATAATATTTATATATTTGATACAATTTCCACATCAGGTCTAAGTTTATATACAACATCTTTTCTTTCAACTATAATCATTACTTTTTCTCTTAGTTCCTTGTCTTTTTTTATTTTTTCAAGCAATTTTCTTGCAGGATTTATTGCAATTGCATTTCTGACTTTCTTAAACATTGTAAAGTCTCCTGTTGTATCTCCATAAGCATATGATTTTTCCAAATCTATATCGTATTCTTCACAGTATTCGGCAATTGCTTTCTTTTTACTGTTGGCATCCCACATTGGTATAACTTTTCCTGTAAAAATCCCTTTTTCATCTGTTAAATATTTTGAAGCTTTGTAATTTTTCACATTATACTTTTCAGCCATTTTTCCTACTAAAAAATCTGGACTTCCTGAAATAATAATTACTTCATGCCCTTCATTTGTATGATATAAAAGTCTGTCTCTTGTATACTTATATACCTTATCCCCTTTTAGTTCTATAACTCTTTTTGCAAGAAAATCCATATCAGCCTTACTGAAATTTTTCAGTGCCTCCACGTAAATTTCTACAAGTTCTTCAAGATAATCGTCATAATCTCCTGTTCTACTTTCCCATTTGGAAAACTTTTCCTTCACTTTCCCTTCCCATGACATAACATTAATATACTCATATTTCACAAGAAGCTTAAAATGCTCAATAAGCAGGGAATTCCTATGAATCGTCCCATCAATGTCAAAAAATGCCGCTATATTTCTTTTCATACACATCACCTATTTTCAATTTATTTATATTATATACTATAAACCTAATAAAAACAAGCTGATTACTGTATGACTGAAGATTAATAAAAAATAGAAAAAAGGCTTACTCCAGTAGATAAATAATAAAATAATTAAGAAAACTATATTGATGAGTTATTTGAAATTTCACAATTTAAAACTGGAAATAAATTTAGAAAAAAGTAACAGGGGCTGTCTCAAAAAGAAAATGAAAAAATAATGTAAAAAAACATATTTTTGAACTATTTAAATTTTTACTATCTTGAGACAACCCCGAATTTTACCTTTTTCTTAATAAATGACAGTTTTATATCAGTGAAATTTTAATAAATGAATCAATATAGTTTTCGTATATCATATTTATATTTTCCCCTAATATAGCCTTTTTTATTAACTACTCTGTTTCATAGAATCCAGATGGTTTTTCGTTTAAGTTTATAAGAATATTTTTCATTTGAGTGTAGTGTTCTAATATAACTTTGTGAGTTTCACGTCCTATTCCTGACTGCTTATATCCTCCAAAAGGTGCTCCGGCAGGGAACTGGTTATATGTATTTACCCACACACGTCCTGTTTCAATTCCTCTTGAAACACGAATTGCACGGTTAAGGTCACGGGTGAATACTCCTCCTCCAAGACCATATATACTGTCATTTGCAGCTTTTATAACTTCTTCTTCAGTATGGAATTTTTCCACTACTACTACAGGACCAAATATTTCTTCCTGTGCAATTCTCATATCATTTGTTACATCCGCAAAAATTGTTGGTCTTACAAAGAATCCATTTTTAAGTTCTTCATCTTCTATTCTTGTTCCCCCTGTAACTAAACGTGCTCCTTCCTGTTTTCCAATTTCTACGTAATTAAGCACATCTTTCAGATGTCTTTCATATATTAATGATCCCATTTGTGTAGAAGGATCTAAAGGATTTCCTACCTTTACCTTTTCAAATACATTTTTTAATCTTTCAACAAATTTATCATAAATTGTGTCCTGAACAAATATACGTGAACCTGCAGAACATACTTGTCCTTGATTGAACAGTATTCCTAACTGTGCTCCATCCATTGCCATATCCATGTCACAGTCTTCAAAGAATATATTAGCAGATTTTCCTCCAAGTTCCAATGTTGCCGGAATCATTAACGAACATGCAGCTGAATATACATCCTGCCCTACTGCAGTTGATCCTGTAAATGCGAGTTTTTTAAATCCATTATGTTTCAGCATATAATTTCCTGATTTTGATCCACTTCCTGTAACAACATTTATTACTCCTTTTGGAACTACATCTGCTATAAGTCTCATTAATTCAAGTACTGAAAGCGATGTGTGACTCGATGGTTTTAATACTACTGTACATCCTGCTGCAAGAGCTGGAGCAAGTTTCCACGCAGCCATAAGGAATGGAAAATTCCAAGGTATAATCTGCCCTACTACTCCTATTGGTTCTCTCAATATTAGGTTTAATGTATTTTCATCAAGCATTTTTGAAGTTCCTTCTTCACTTCTTATTGCTCCTGCAAAATATCTGAAGTGATCTGCTCCTAACGGAATATCAGCAAAAGAAGTTTCTCTTATTGGTTTTCCATTATCCATACTTTCTACTGCCGCTAAAAAATCTTTATTTTTATCAATTATATCTGCAATTTTTAATAATAAATCCTGACGTTCAATCGGAGACGTTTTTTTCCAGCTTTCAAATGCTTTTTCTGCAGCCTTTACTGCTGCATCAACATCTTCAGCAGTTGCTTCTGCTATAACTGCCAGTTCTTCCCCTGTAGAAGGGCTATATGCCTTTAATGTACTACCATCAGATGAAGGCACCCATTTTCCATCAATAAATAAATCATATTTCTTTTGTAATTCTACCGCCATTTACATCATCCTCTCATTTTTATTTTAGTGTATATTTGTTATTTATATATACCACTATAAGTATAACTTTATTTTGAAAAAATTCAAGTGTTTCACACAAAAAAATATTTTTGTGAAAATTATTTCTTTTTCAAACTTTTTAAAATAGGCAAAAAAGGCAAAATATTATTAACCGGAATAATTTTAAAATTGCTTATATTTTACATTTATTGTATAATTATCCCAATTAAATAGTGGAATATGGAGATGGATTTATGAGTAATGGAATTTATTCTGATAAATATAAATTACGTGTAAAAGAAGCAGTGCAACTGATTATATCCCATGAAAAGTATTTAAATTGGCTTTCTGATGATAATATCGTCAAATATTTATAAAAACTGCACCCAAAATCTTGTATCCAAGATTGGAGGTGCAGTATATTTTAACATTTTTTAATTATTTTTTTCTTTCCATTTCTCTTCTTTCTCTTCTTGAAAGTTTTCTATGAGGTGTTTCTTCTGCTGTTTCAGCATCTTCTACTTCTTCTTCAGTATGTTCATATTTCAGATTTTTTGCTTCTTCGTGCTTTAAATTAGCTGTTTCCTCTTCATTTCTAAGTTTTAATTTAAGAAGGAATGAACCTGTTTCTCTCTTTATAGCATCTATCATTTCATTATAAATTTCAAAAGCTACTATTTTATAGTCATGGATAGGATTTCTCTGACCGTATGATCTCAATCTTATACCTTCCCTTAATTCTGTAAGATCTTTCAGATGCTGTCTCCATTTCTGGTCAAGAACTTCAAGCATTATATATCTCTCAATTCTTCTAAATACTTCTTCACCTGTAATTTCTTCTTTTTCATTATATCTTTTTATAAGATTTTCATACACCTGATCAACTATTTCATCTTTACTTTTACTTTCAAGTGATTTATCCATGTCATATTCAAAAATTTCATTTAGTTTATCTTTCAGAAGATTGAAATCCCAGTCAGATTTTGAATCTCCACTTAAAGACATTTCAACAGTATCTTCCACTGTTTCCCTTATCATATCAAAAATAAGTTCCTTAAGATTTTCATTACTTAACACTGCATCTCTTTGAGTGTAAATAACTTCCCTCTGAGTATTGTTTACATCATCATATTCTATCAAACTTTTTCTTGATGAGAAGTTTCTACTTTCTATTCTTTTTTGAGCATTTTCTATCTGTTTACTTATCTGTTTATGTCTTATTTCTTCATATTCTCCAATATTCAGAACCTTCATCATTGATTTCAGTTTATCTCCACCAAACAATCTCATAAGATCATCATCCAATGACAGATAAAATTCTGATGTTCCCGGATCTCCCTGTCTACCGGCACGTCCTCTCAGCTGATTGTCAATACGTCTACTTTCGTGTCTTTCTGTTCCAAGTATGAAAAGTCCTCCAGCTTTTATTACCTTCTCTTTATTTTCTTCACAGTCTCTCTGATACACTTTGAAAATTTCATCATATTCTTCAGTTCCTTTTTCAGCAACCTTTGCTGCAAATGAATCCGGATCTCCTCCAAGTTTTATATCTGTTCCTCTCCCTGCCATATTTGTTGCAATCGTAACAGTTTTATATCTTCCAGCCTGTGCTATTATTTCCGCTTCCCTTTCATGGTGCTTTGCATTTAGTATTTCATGAGGAATTCTTAATTTTTTCAATAATTCTGATACTTCTTCCGAATGCTGAATTGAAGCTGTTCCCACAAGAACTGGCTGACCTTTTTCATAAAGTTCCTTGATTTTATCTCCAATTGCCTTATATTTTGCCCTTGTTGTCATATAAACCACATCAGGCATATCTATTCTTATAACAGGTCTATTTGTAGGAACTTCTATAACCTTTAAATTATATATCTGCTTAAATTCTTCTTCTTCTGTTTTAGCAGTACCTGTCATCCCTGATAATTTTTCATACATTCTGAAGTAATTCTGTAAAGTAATTGTTGCAAGTGTCTGGTTTTCTCCTGCAACTTCAAGTTTTTCCTTTGCTTCTATAGCCTGATGGAGTCCATCAGAATACCTTCTTCCGTCCATAAGTCTTCCTGTAAACTCATCGACTATTATTACTTCTCCCTTTTCATTTATAATATAATCCCTGTCAAGCTTAAACAGTTCCTTTGCCTTTAATGCCTGTGTAAGGAAATGTGTAAGTTCTACATACTCAGGCGAATAAAGGTTATCAATCTTAAGCATTCTTTCAACATTTCTAATACCTTTATCTGTTATTGTTACAGTATGTGATTTTTCATCAACTTCATAATCTTCCCAATCTTCATCAGGAATAACTGTATTTTTCTTATCCTTTATTTCTTCTGTCTTATAACTTCTCTTTAAACGCTTTGCCACTTCAGCAAATGTATTATACCATTCTGTAGTTTCTTCAGCAGCTCCAGATATAATTAAAGGTGTTCTCGCTTCATCAATTAAAATCGAATCTATCTCATCGACAATTGCAAAATTATGTTTTCTCTGAACTTTTTCTTCAAGTTCTCCAACCATATTGTCTCTCAGATAATCAAATCCAAACTCATTGTTCGTTCCATATGTTATATCTGCATCATACGCTCTTTTTCTTGCATCATTTGAAATATTTGCAACTATAACTCCTGAATTCAGACCTAAAAATTCAAACATATCACTCATTATATCTCTATCACGCTTTGCCAAATAGTCATTTACTGTTACTACGTGTACACCTTTTCCTGTTAACGCGTTCAGATAAATAGGCAGAGTTGACATCAGTGTTTTTCCTTCCCCTGTTTTCATTTCTGCTATATTTCCACTATGAAGAATCATTCCACCTATCAGCTGCACATCATAGGCTCTCATTCCTAAAATTCTTCTAGCCGCTTCCCTTACTGTTGCAAAAGCTTCAACTAATATATCATCAAGAGTTTCTCCCTTTGCAAGTCTTTCCTTAAATTCAGCTGTTTTCGCAGCCAGTTCTCCATCTGTATAATTTTGAAATTGTGGTTCAATTGCATTTATTTTATCCACAACTTTTCTCATTTTCTTTACTTCACGTTCATCCTGTGTCCCAAATAATTTTTTTGTAATTTTATCTACTAACATTTGTTTCCCTTTCTTTATATCTAATATATTTTCATTGTTTTTTCATAATAAAAATATATTTTTACTCCCTTAATTTCAGTATATTTTCCTTCATTTTAGAAGTCTGAACCGCTAGAATATCAGAATCTCTGTTGTCATGTATTTCAACATTATCTTCTGCATATTCTGTAAAATACTTCCCATTTTCATCAGAAGGAAGTGTTTTTTTATCTTCTGATTCTTTTTCTTTTAGCTTTCCTATTTTTTTCAAACCTTTTTTCAGCTGTTTATTATACTTCATATATTCTATCTGATTTAATTCAGAAAGTATCCACTGTATGTCCTCATGACTTAAATTATTCTCATTTACAAATACATTGAGCTGTTTATTAAATCCCGCTGTACCAAATAAACTCGAGCAGTTTATTGTAGTAATAAGAAGACATGTTATAATAAAAATAAATCTATTATTCTTTTTCATTTTCACTCCATAATATATATTTATTAATTTCTTATTTGTATCTGTATCATAATCAAAGTATTATATCACTTATTAAAATTTTTGTCTAATTTTTTTAGTATACACAATTATTCGAGTAAATTACAATTGTTTGTGACTTTTTTTTATAGGCTATTGTAAATTTAGGATAATTATTGTATACTATAGTGATAAATAATTTTTTAGGAGGAAAAGATGGTTATAAAACCAAGATTAAAAGGTAGTTTAGCTTTGACAAATCATCCAATTGGAGCTAAAGAATTTGTAAAAAGACAAATTGATTACGTTAAATCACAGGATAAATATACGGGGCCAAAAAAAGTTTTAATAATCGGTGCTTCATCCGGTTATGGACTTGCTTCAAGAATTTCATTGGCATTTGGTGCAGGGGCTGACACTATTGGAGTTGCTTTTGAAAAGGGAATCGAAGGTAAAAGAATAGGAACAGCAGGTTGGTGGAATACTATTGCCTTTACTGAAGCTGCAAAAGAAGAAGGACTTGCCGCTAAAAACTTTATTGGGGATGCTTTTTCAAATGAAATGAAAGCTGACGTTATAAAGTACATAAAAGAAGAATTTGGTGGAAAAATAGACTTACTTATTTATAGCTTGGCAAGTGGAATGAGAACTGACCCTAAAGATGGAGTCACTTACAGATCCGCACTAAAATCTACAAAAGAGGAAATTGTTGGACCATCTATTAATATTGAAAAGGATGCTATGGAAGAAACTACTATGGGAGTTGCCACTCCTGAAGAAATCCAAAGTACAGTAAAAGTAATGGGTGGAGAAGACTGGAAGCTTTGGGTTGATGCTCTTGATGAAGCTGGAGTTCTGACTGATGGATTCAAAACAGTAGCGTATTCTTATTTAGGACCAAAAGTTACTTATGGAATTTATAAAGACGGTACAATTGGAGCTGCCAAAAGGGATTTGGAACATACTTCTGATGTACTGAATGACTTCCTTAAGAAAAAATATAATGGGGAAGCATATGTTTCATTAAGTAAGGCCCTTATGACAAAAGCTAGTGCTGTTATACCTATTTTCCCTTTATATGCAGCATTACTTTACAGAGTAATGAAGGAAAAAGGTATTCATGAAGGTACTATTGAGCAGAAACATAGACTTCTTAAGGATATGATTTATGGTGGAAAACCTGAAATTGATGAAGAAAGAAGACTTAGACCTGATAACTGGGAAATGAGGGAAGATGTTCAGGCTGAAGTTGAAGCATTGTGGGATAAAGTCACTCCTGAAAACTTTAAGGAAATCAGTGACTATGAAGGTGCAAGAAAAGAATTCATGCAGCTGAATGGTTTTGACTTTGATAATGTTGACTATGACGCTGATATTGATTTGGAAGAATTGACAAAATTACAACCGTAATAAATAAAAAAATTGCTTGTGTTAATTTACAAGCATTTTTTGTACCAAAAAATTTAAAGCATATAGAATTATAAATTTGAAAGGTAGGTAAAATTATGAAAAATATTTTTATAGCAGTACTGACTTACAAAAAATCATTGGAAGAAGTATCAAAGTTCCGTCCAGAACATCTTGATTTTCTGGAAACATACTATAAATCAGGAAAATTTATTGTTTCAGGTAGACAGACTCCTCCAGAAGGCGGAATTATAATAGCTAATAATGTTACCAGAGAAGAACTTGAATCTATCCTGAAAGAAGATCCTTTCTATAAAAATGAACTTGCTGATTTTAAAATACTTGAATTTACTCCTGCAAAATATGCAGAAGAATTTGTAAAATTTGTAAAATAATATCGTTAATAAGGACAGACATTTCAGATTGTACTGCACCCAAAATCTTGGACACAAGATTGGAGGTGCAGTTTTTATGAGTAA